>ULQB01005032.1_pt1 | contig 24113 bp, 24 predicted proteins | sample 1954041 | NCBI WGS metagenome assembly ULQB01 (sample SAMEA4835644, study PRJEB28245) | human gut metagenome | biome: gut microbiome; material: fecal sample | place: Denmark | collected 2008 | reverse complement strand
GCTAAAGAAAGTTTATTGTTCCCGGACTATTTATTTGAGTCTAGTTGGGAAGTATGTAATAAAGTCGGTGGTATATATACGGTTTTATCTACAAGAGCGAAAACTTTGCAGGAAAAACTGAAGGATAATTTGATTTTTATCGGCCCTGATTGTTGGGGTGACAAGGAATGCCCTTATTTTGAGAATGATAACACTCTATATGCAGAATGGAGAACACATGCATGTGAGGAAGGGTTGAAGATAAAAACAGGACGTTGGAAAATACCTGGTAATCCTGTTGCCGTTTTAGTTGATTTCACACCATTTTATTCAGAAAAGAATGAAATATACACCCGTATATGGGAATTGTATGGTGTAGACAGTCTTCATGCTTATGGCGACTATGACGAAGCTTCTATGTTTTCGTATGCAGCAGCCAAAGTGGTGGAGAGTTTTTATACATTTTATCTGACTCCAGCTACACGTGTGATTTATCATGGAAATGAGTGGATGACAGGCCTCGGACTACTTTATATCAATCATAAATTACCGGAGATTGCAACTTTATTCACTACGCATGCGACGAGTATTGGTCGCAGTATTGCTGGTAACAACAAACCTCTGTACGATTATCTCTTTGCCTATAATGGTGATCAGATGGCTGCAGAACTTAATATGCAGAGCAAGCATTCTATTGAGAAACAGACTGCATGTCATGTGGACTGTTTTACAACAGTCAGCGATATAACAGGTAGAGAATGTGCCGAATTGTTGGATAAACCGGCTGATTTCATATTGCCTAACGGATTTGATAACAGTTTTGTACCAAAAGCTGCGACTTTTACTAGGAAACGACGTATGGCACGTCGTAGACTTCTTCAAGTGGCCAATGCACTAACGGGCTGCAGTGTCGATGATGACACTCTGATTATATCGACCAGTGGTCGTTATGAATTCAGAAATAAGGGTATTGACGTATTCATAGAGGCTATGAATCGTTTGAGAAATGATGAAAAATTCAATCGTAAGGCCGTAGCATTTATAGAAGTTCCAGCTTGGGTAAACTCGCCACGCGAGGATTTACAGGACCGTCTCGCTTCAGGTCAGACTTTCGATATCCCGCTTGAAAATCCGCAGCTTACCCATTGGCTTAATAATATGAGTGAAGATCGGGTTATGGGCATGCTGAATGCTATGAATGTGCATAATAGCAAAGATTCCAAGGTACAGATTATTTTTGTGCCGTGCTATCTGACTGGCGATGATGGCATATTTAATATGACTTATTATGACCTGGTGTTAGGAAACGACCTTTGCGTTTATCCGTCATATTATGAACCGTGGGGATACACACCGCTTGAGGCAATCGCTTTCAAGGTTCCTTGTATAACGACTGACTTGGCTGGTTTCGGTTTATGGGTAAATTCTGTCAAGGGGAAATACGGAGAGATAGAAGATGGAGTTAAGGTTATCCATCGCAATGACTACAATTATTTTGATGTCGCAGAGGCAATAAAGGAAACCGTGGAGGAGTTTGCCGGATTTACAGATTCGGAAGTTAAGTCTGCCAGAAATAATGCTTCCTCATTGTCGAAGATTGCTTTATGGAGCAATTTCATCAAACAGTATTATGCCGCTTATGATTATTCTCTCCGAGCAGTTCAGAAACGAATATCAGAAAAATAATTAAAATACAGTTATGAAAATAAAATCAGATTATGCCAACGCTCCTCAATGGAAGGAGTTGATTGTAAGATCAAGATTGCCCGAGCAGTTGAAATGCTTGGATGAGTTAGCCCATAACATGTGGTGGGTATGGAATTATGAGGCACAGGATTTGTGGAAAAGTCTGGACGAACAGCTTTTCGAAGAGGTGAAACGCAATCCTGTCCTTCTGTTGGAACGTCTCAGTTATGACCGCAAGGAGGCGATTGTAAAGGATCCTGCTATAATGAGCCGTGTAAAGAGCGTTTACAAGAAATTCCGCGATTATATGGATGTTGAACCGGATCATACACGTCCGTCTGTAGCATATTTCTGTATGGAATATGGATTGAGTCATGTGCTTAAGATCTATTCCGGAGGTTTGGGTATGCTTGCCGGTGACTATTTGAAGGAGGCATCAGATAGTAATGTAGACATGTGTGCTGTCGGTTTCCTTTACCGTTACGGATATTTTATCCAGTCGCTGAATATGGATGGTCAGCAGATTGCGAAATACGAGGCTCAGAATTTTGAGTCACTGCCGATCGAACGCGAGAACGACTCTGACGGCAATCCGCTCGTAGTGGATGTACCTTATATGAATTATCAGGTTCATGCTTATGTTTGGAGAGTAAATGTGGGACGTATCAAACTGTATCTTCTTGATACAGATAATGAGTTAAACTCTGAGTTTGACAAACCGATAACCCACTCATTGTATGGTGGTGATAACGAGAATCGTCTGAAGCAGGAGATTCTGCTTGGTATCGGAGGTATGCTCACTCTCAAGAAACTTGGTATAAAGAAAGATGTTTATCATTGCAATGAGGGACACGCAGCTCTCTGTAACTTGCAGCGTCTGTGTGACTATGTTAAGAGTGGCTTGAATTTCAATCAGGCAATGGAGCTCGTACGTGCTTCTTCGCTTTATACGGTTCACACTCCAGTTCCAGCAGGCCATGACTATTTTGATGAGTCGCTTTTCGGTAAATATATGGGAGGCTATCCTTCAATGCTTGGTATAACATGGGATGAGTTCATCGGTATGGGACGTCAGAATCCGGATGACCATTCTGAGCAATTCTGTATGTCGGTATTTGCATGCAACACATGTCAAGAGGTTAATGGTGTAAGTAAATTACATGGATGGGTTAGCCAGAAAATGTTCTCTCCGATATGGAAAGGATATTATCCGGAAGAGAATCATGTAGGATATGTTACCAACGGTGTTCATTTCCCGACATGGACGGCAACAGAATGGCAGCAGTTGTATGCAAAATATTTTGACAAGAATTTCCTGAAGGATCAGAGTAATGAAAGTATTTGGCATGCCATATATGATGTGCCGGACGAAGAAATATGGAAGACACGTATGATTCTTAAGAAGAATCTTGTAGAATATATACGCAAGAAATTCTCTGAGACATGGTTGAAGAACCAGGGCGATCCGGCACGTGTTGTGTCTTTGTTAGAGCGCATTAATCCAAACGCCTTGATGATTGGTTTCTGCCGTCGTTTTGCTACATACAAACGTGCTCATCTTCTGTTTACAGATCTCGACCGTCTGGCTAAGATTGTCAACAATCCTGAACGCCCTGTACAATTCATTTTCTCAGGAAAGGCTCATCCGGCAGACGGTGCTGGACAAGGACTTATTAAGAAGGTGTTTGAGATAAGCCAACGTCCGGAATTCCTTGGTAAGATAATCTTCCTTGAGGATTATGACATGCAGCTTGCTCTGCGTCTTGTCTCTGGTGTTGATATTTGGATGAATACTCCTACACGTCCACTCGAGGCATCTGGTACGTCTGGTGAGAAAGCTGAGATGAATGGTGTAGTCAACTTGTCAGTTCTTGATGGTTGGTGGGTTGAAGGATATCGTGATGGTGCTGGTTGGGCTCTTCCTCAGGAACGTACATATCAGAACCAAGGTTATCAGGATCAGCTTGATGCAGCAATGATTTACAGTCTTCTTGAGAATGATATCGCACCACTTTATTACAACCGTAACAAGAAAGGATATAGTGAAGGTTGGATAAAGACAATAAAGAACTCTATCGCGACAATCGCTCCTCATTATACCATGAAGCGTCAGCTTGATGATTATTACAGCCGTTTCTATACAAAGCAGGCTACTCTTTTCAAGAAGTTGTCAGCTAATGACAACCAACTAGCAAAGGAACTTGCACAGTGGAAAGAGACTGTTGCAGAACGATGGGATTCAATACATGTCGTATCAAAGAGCGACTTTATTGTCAACGGTGTAGAAACAGGAAAGAAGTACAGTATGCGATATGTGATTGATGAGCAGGGACTCAATGACGCTGTTGGTCTAGAGTTTGTTTCTGTTAAGACAGACCGCAATGGAGAGGAACGTATATTCAATGTACGTGAGTTCAAGATGGTTGGTCATGAAGGAAACCTTTATACATTTGAACTAGAGTTCGAACCAGATGTTGCTGGCTCGTTCAAGGGATGTGTGAGAATGTTCCCGAAGCACGAAATGCTTGCTCACAGACAGGCCTTCTGCTATGTTAAATGGCTTGATTAATAAGTATATTACAAAAATATAAAAAGCATCGGATATTGTATGTATCCGATGCTTTTTTATTTATACCCAGTCCATATTTATTATCTTCAAACAGGTAATATGGTTATTACCTGTTGTTATATTTTATATATTTTCTATGAAGATGATGAATGCGGAGGATTTTTGTTGACAATAAAAATATTTGCAGATATTGTATGGAAATTCCATATATATCTGCAAATATCTCTGAAAATATTCTGAAATGGTTTTGACTTAATGTGGTGTATTGAAATAGTTGTTTATGAATTTTTCCAATTTTTCGCCACGCAGGCCACTGGCCATGATTTTAGCATTTCTGTCAACAATAATTGTGTATGGGATTGCTGTTACATGATAGTTTTGGGCGGCATAGCTATCCCAACCTCTTAGATCGGACAATTGCGTCCATGTAAGTTTGTTGTCTGTGATTGCTTTTTCCCATGCATTATAATCAGAATCAAGTGATATACCAATTATTCCAAGACCTTGGTCTTTATATTGATTGTAGATGTTGACCATTAAAGGCATTTCTGCCCGACACGGACCACACCAGCTTGCCCAAAAGTCTATTATGGTTATCTGATTCTTGCTTATTTCACTTTTCAGTGATACGCTGTTACGTTGAAGATCGCCAAGTTCAATGTCCGTAAGTGTCGGAACAGACGTTTCTGCTTGTTGCGTTTCTGCGGTCTCCTGTTTGTTGCCATGCTTAATTTGGCATGCGGATAGCAAGAATATTGCTACCGCAGCCAAAGATATGTTACGGAATATTCTCATAAAACATCCGCTGTTATTGTTATACCAGATATTGTGAACTGATACTTTCGTTGTTGATGACACGTTTTATAGTCTCAGCAATCATGTCGGCAACAGAAAGTTGTTTAACTTTTGCACAACGGTTTGAATATGGGATAGAGTCGGTAAATACAATCTCTTCAAGTGCAGAATTCTGTACTCGTTCAGATGCAGGACCACTCATAACGCAGTGGGAAGCACATGCTCTGACACTTTTAGCACCAGCTGCTTTCATGATATCTGCAGCTTTAGTGATTGTTCCTGCGGTATCAACCATGTCGTCCACGATAATGACATTTTTGTCTTTTACATCACCGATGATCTGCATGCTTTCTACAACATTTGCACGTGCACGTGTTTTATTGCACAACACTAGTGGGCATCCAAGGTATTTGGCAAAAGTGCTTGCACGTTTTGAACCGCCTACGTCAGGAGATGCTATAACGAGATCTTCTAGGTGCAGGCTCTGAAGGTATGGTAACAGTACGCCAGATGCATAAAGATGGTCTACTGGTACATCGAAGAATCCTTGAATCTGGTCTGCATGGAGATCCATTGTGATGAGTCGGTCGATTCCAGCCGCGCTTAGAAGGTTTGCAACAAGTTTTGCACCGATGCTTACTCTTGGTTTGTCCTTGCGATCTTGTCTTGCCCAACCGAAATATGGTATCACTGCGATAATCTGTCGTGCAGATGCCCTTTTGGCTGCATCAATCATTAATAGCAATTCCATCAGATTATCAGAATTTGGGAATGTGCTTTGTACGAGAAAAACATCGCGTCCGCGAATTGATTCCTCATAGGAAACAGCGAACTCGCCATCAGAGAATCGCGTTACCACCAAGTTGCCTAGCGGACAACCTAAGCTGGAGCAGATTTTTTCTGCAAGGTATCTCGTGCTTGTGCCCGAGAAAACCAAAAAAGAGTTTTTGGCACTCATTTCTTTTTTATTAAATGATGTATATAAATTTAACTGATTATTTTTCTTAGACGTTCAAAGTGGTTGATTAACTCTTTGTAATCGTTTTGGTTATGTATGTCAAATCTATTCCACAAGTCACCACATATAACAATACCGCCAAATCCAAGATCTTTGGCAATCTGAAGATTATCCATATTCATTCCACCAAGAGCATACACTTTTTTGTCTATCAATCCACAACTTGCCGCATTCTCCAAATCATTCATTGTGAAGTTTGATTTTTGAGTCGGCTCTGATTGACTGTCAAAGATATTTCTCAAAAAAACGTAGTTGGATTGTTTCTTCATATCCTTCAGTTGTTCCAGGTTTGTGCATGTTCGACTGATATGCCCTTTGTAGTTTAGTGGGGGAGTTAGGACTGGGGTATCTATATGAATACCACACAAACGGTATTCATCTTTTAGATAGAAATGATCGTGGACTGTTATTTTGTTATAGAACTCCTCGGGTATTAACGAAAGCAGACGTTCGGAATAAACAGGTGATGTTGCTGGTTTGTAAAGATGCAGATTGTCCATCCCTTCTTCAAAAAGAGTAACAAGAATTTTATCTTCTTCTACGAAGAATGTAGATTTGGTCATGATAATTAACTTCATCGCCTGTTTTTCTTTTATGTTGCAAAATTATTAATTTTCTGCCAAACATACAATTATATTATACAATAAAAATGTGCAGGCTTTAATATTTTGGTGGAGATTTATCGAAGGATTTAAAACATTTAGTTGTTAAACAATATATGTGGATGTATTTGTAATTTTTATGGTCGGTTGCTGATATATGTAAATAAGAAAATGTAATAATATAATTTACTTTATTGTGTAGAACACATATGAGTCATATGCGATGTTGTATATGATATTATTAAATTCTGTAGGCTAATCAGCTATTATTTAACATGTTTGGCTTTTTGCTTATTATTGTGTTCAAATCTGATTTTTATATTATTATATCCTATTGACTGCATGAGATTCTGAAATTGTATAGTTGCATTCTGCTCTGCGCTTCTAATGTTTGATTCTGTCAGGCAACGTTTCAGCATAATGTCTTGTGCCTTCTTGTATAACGCAGCGCGATCCATATGACTCCATTTACCGCTTTCAAGAAATGATCTTGTTTTTGTTTCGTCTATGAATTTTTCGTCTAATAGTTTTATTGCAGGAAGTGTTACTATAATAGAATCTCCAGATGTCATTATCCAATCTTTATTGGTTTCATGAAGATTTATTCCCAAACGTAATGTACCATAATATATTCTTACCAGTTGATCATCACCGAAAAAGCCATGCCTTATGGTATCTACAAGTTCTTCATCGTTGATTGACAGAAATTCCCATTCGCCAATATCTTTGATTGATTCTATTAGATTTGGCGTAATATCAATTTGGTCATTTGTGTAAATTTTTGCACTATTATCCTTTCCGCAATGAATAATGGAAGTTATAATTATCAATACAACGATTACTCCGGCTGCCGTAAGTAACCAAGGCATCATTGATGTACTGATAATATGTTTTATGAACCTTCTTGTTCTACCGGAATCTTTCTTCATTGTGTAATATTTGATTTTTCAATAATAGAGTTGAAATCTTTCCGTGTGAAATCTTTTCTAAATGTGATGGTTATGTCACTTTCTTTATAGCCCATTTGTTTAAATATTGGAATTAGGGTGCGAGCCGAACTTTCTCTTGCCATATCTATCAGGCCCATATTCGGAATGTCGTCAACAATGGCCTGGCGTCCTTGTCGTTCATAATTGGAAAGTTCCTCATCACTAAAATCACGCCGTGTTAGAGCGACATATTCTTTAATGTCTTTGTGATGGATTGTTGTACTGGTTATTGCTATCTTGGGATCCGGCAAAATAATATTTATTTTGCCGTTTATCTTCTCAACGTTTTCTTTTGAAAAGTTTCCAAAATCAATATATGCTTTTATTGTAGCATCAATTGGTATAGCAATTTTTCTGTTTCCTAGAGGAAGATCTATATCGTATTCTTTTTTAAAAAATTTACCTTTAACACTGATTTTATCATCGTGGGTTATAATTTTATGTATATGATATTCTGTTGTATAAAGGCGTGAGCATTTCTTTATCTGCATTATCAACATCGGGATTGTATCAATCGCTTCTGTTGGATCCGTAGTTCTTTCTTTTCTGCATGATGAGCAAAATGCAGATGTGAGTAATATCAGAATAAATAGTGTCTTTCTCATTTCTGATGCCATTTTTTGATATGGCAAAGATATAAAAAAAACGTCAAAGTGAATAGTAATATATGTTATTTTGATGTATATGTTAAACCTTTATGGAGTTATAACGTCATATTATTAGAACGGTTTTTAAAATGGCTGTTAATATAACTAACAAAAAATTGTTTGATATGAAAAAGTATTTATTAGCATTTGTATTGTGTTTTTCTTTAAGTGCTGCATGTGTTATGGCGCAAGACAATAATGGTAGAAAGAAATTGGATAAGTCTGAGATTATACAGAAACGTACTGATCGTATGGTTGAGAAATATGGGCTTGATGAGAAACAGGCTAAAGACTTACTGGAACTTAATACACAATACGCAGATAAAATGTTCATGGGAGGGCGAGTCGGTCCAATGAAAGGTATGCGTCGTGATAGGGCAAATAAGGACTCTGTATTAGTTAAAGAACGTCCTAGCAAGGAGCAGATCGAAGCAATGATGAAAACTATGAATGAGACACGTGAGGCATATAATAACGGTCTGAAAAAGATAATGACTGATGATCAGTTCTCGAAATATGAGGAAGACCAGAAAAAGATGATGCAACGTCGTCCACGTCAGAATAATAAACGAAAATAAGGTGTCGAATAACAGTTAGATAGGAACATCTGTTCATAATTAGTGAGGTTAATATCTTAGCCATATGCTTGTTTCCCTCAAGGTAATGGCGATGACGCTATCCAAAAATGGGATAGCGTCATTTATTTATATAAACATATTCTAAAATAAATGAGTTTATTTATTTTGATCTGCGATCAATTTACATTAACTTTGTTGCCATAAATGATTAATACTTTTATGAGAAGAATAAAATATATTTGGGCTGTATTTGTAACTTTATACTTGGCAACTTCATGTAGTGAGGGTAAGAAAACAAATGATATCATAACGCATAAGCAAGAAGTTAAAACTGTAAAAAAGACGGTCCAGAAAATTGGAGATTATGAACAGACTCGTACGATAGATTGGCACGGTTCTGTATATAATGTCAGCATAGAACGCAAGGCTGATAATTCTTTGTCGATTGTTGATGATGGAACGGGAAATAAATATTATGACAATCGTATAATGTTGCGGATAACAGGAAAAGATGGTTTGGATGTTCTCAAACGAAGTTTTACAAAAGAAGATTTTAGTAAACATGTAGGAGCTGATTATTTGAAGAACAATGTTTTACTGGGACTTGTTTTTGACAGGGTGGATGATAATTATATTTATTTTGCAGCAAGTGTCGGTGCACCAGATAAGATGAGTGATGAATACATTCCTTTGGTTGTCAGATTTTCATATAAAAATTATAAGCTCGATGTTTATAGAGATACAATGCTAGATACAGCAAACTCAAATGATTTAGACAATTCTGAGGTAGAGTTGTCTGAGGAAGAAGGCGTTTGAGTTGTTTATGAAATGATGTGTTTTAGAGTTTGGATTGATCAAATGTTTGAAGATTGTAGCCAAAAATGATGAAACGGATAATAGTAATTGGCACTATATCCCATATAACATTATAATGGCTAAAATGAAATTCTGTGGGGATTGGTTCTTAATTAACGCGCCGTATGCCGTAAAATGTCCAGACAACATGAGATGGCATAAACCGCGAAAGGCCTTTTCTCACGTGATAATAAATTCACATTGACGTAACCTATATCATCCATACAAGACTGACGCTTACTTACCGTCTCTTTTATATGTCTTATGTCGGTATGTTTGAAGAAAACTCGGGATGATGGACTTACAGATTTTCTTGACTTTTTTGACAAAAGAAAATCATAAAAGAAATGTCAGAAAATGTTAAATGTGGCGCTTCTGAGGCCTTTTCCTGTCAAACGGCCTTGTAGTATATTCTGCTATGAAGTGTTGGATTGTGCTCATTGCGTTCTAATAATGCCTGTTTCAGCCTCTGACTACGCCTATTTTAGCATGTAATATTGTGCATTTGAGGCCCTGAAATGGGTAATATCGCACGCTAAAACGGTGCTTTATTACAAGATGAAAAAATCATTATTAAACGCAAGCTTTGATCTTCAATATATTGCATAAGGTTCTTGTTTTTCGTGTATTTGCGTCCTAAGGAAAGACTGACCGCAAAATCTCTCTTAATTTTGAGGGTAGGATAGAAAACTCTGATGAAATATCACAGAATGTTGAAAATCTGTAAGTGGCCCTTGTTGCTCTCATTTCTACATAAGAAAACAACGCTTATTTTGGATTGAAGCCGCTGTTTTTATTTCCCCCACAGAATGTTTACTGGGCTTGGAATAATGCAATATTAATACAGTCAGGTATCTGTAAAAATAAAAACACCGATATGAAAGTCACATATCGGTGTCTTATTATGTAAATAAATGTGTTGTTAAAATTTTGCCATTTTTATTGCGTCTATAGCGCATTCATCACCTTTGTTTCCAAGTTTTCCTCCACTTCTATCTTTTGCTTGCTGCAAATCATTAGTTGTTAACAAACCGTAGATAATCGGTATCTCACTTGTAGTATTCAGTCGTGCGATTCCATATGTTACTCCTTGGCAGATATAATCGAAGTGTGGAGTTTCACCTCTGATAACACTTCCTAAGATAATTACTGCATCATATCCATGAAGAACCATTTGGTGTGCGCCATAGATTAATTCAAAACTTCCAGGGACTTTTTTGACATGTATGTTTTCTGGAAGTGCGCCATGTTTCTCGAGTGTGGTTACCGCACCTTCAAGAAGGGCATTTGTAATTTCTGGATTCCACTCAGCTACAACGATACCAAAACACATATTGCTTGCGTCTGGTATTGATTCTTTATCGTAACTAGAGAGGTTATGTAGTGCTGTCACCATTTATTCAGAAACGCGTTCTATATATTTGTCAATTTCAGAATTCTGGACTACAGGAGCATTGACATATTTTGTTTTTATGTCCTGATATATTTTCAGTGCATCTGCTTTTTTACCTTGGCTTTCAAGTAATTCTCCTGCTTGAATTAGGAATGTAGGAGAAATGCTCATATTGGCTTTTGTTTCAGATTTGTTGTCTGCCATATCTGCAGCTTCTTTGAGTTTACTTATGGCCTTATCAATGTTTCCTGTTTGAGCGTAAGCATTTCCTAAAGCGGCTACGGCTGCAGGGCTTACCATAGCATCATTTGAAGGTGAATATGCTTCAAGATATTTTACAGCATCGCTCCATTTATTAAGATTTGCACAAGAAAGGCCCGCGTAAAGATTGGCAAGATTTGCAGCGCCTGTTCCGCTGTAATCGCTTATGATTTTTGTGAAGCCATTATATCCGGCACCGTCTCCATTGAGTGCTTTGTCAAATTGCTCCATGTTGAAGTACTCTTGACCTTTTGCAAGTGCTGTACTAGCTTTGTCTTCCCTTGGGCCGGCATAATAAGCATTATAAATGAAGAAACCCGCGATTATAATAATGACTGCGGACAATACGATAAGAATTGCTTTCTTGTTTTTATTAAAGAAAGCTTCTGAATTGTTGAGAGTCTCTTTCATATCAAGAGCTCCTGATTCTTTTTTGTTTGCCATTCTATTTTATTGTTTTTGTTGTTTCGGTATAAATTAATAGAATAAAGTGTCTTATACGCATATAAAATGCGTCGCAAAATTACGGAATTAATCTCATATATTGAAATTTATTTTCTACTTTTTTCTTTTTTGATTGATAAATGATTTATCTTTGCAAGAAAGAAGATTTTGTATTTCTGATGATATTAAATAAAATTTCAATTATTAATTTTAAGAATATTCGGGAGGCAACATTGTTGATGTCACCCAAAATAAATTGTTTCATTGGAAATAATGGGGAAGGGAAGACAAATTTATTAGATGCTATATATTACCTTTCATTCTGCAGGAGCTCTTTTAATCCAATAGATTCACAGATAATAAAACATGGTGAGGTTTTCTTTGTTTTAGAAGGACTGTATCATGATGACAAAGGGGATGCTATGAGCATTTATTGTGGAATGAAGCGGGGTACCAAGAAACATTTCAAGCGTGACAAAAAAGAATATAAAAAATTTTCTCAACATATAGGACTTATACCTCTTATATTTATCTCCCCAAATGATACTTCACTGATAGATGGCGGAAGTGAGGAGCGTAGGCGTTTTATGGATGTTGTAATATCTCAATATGATCGAAGTTATATTGAGGCATTGGCCGCATATAATAAGGCTCTTACGCAGCGTAACTCTTTACTTAAAACAGAAAACCCGGATGAGACGCTTCTTGATATTTGGGAAAATGAGATGGCACGTCATGGAGGACAAATATATAATAAAAGAAATAATTTTATAAAAGAGTTTGTTCCCGTTTTTCAATCTGTATATAATAGTATATCCGGAAACAAGGAAAATGTCTCATTAAATTATGTATCTCATGCTCAAAGTGGTCCATTGCTTGATGTAATTCGTAACAGCCGTGCTAAAGATTGTATCTTAGGTTATTCTTTGCATGGTGTACATCGTGATGACTTGAATATGATGCTTGGAGATTATCAGATGAAGCGCGAAGGCAGCCAGGGGCAGAACAAGACTTTTGTATTGGCCTTGAAGTTGTCACAATTTGATTTTTTGCGTAAGACTGTCTCAAATACAACTCCACTTCTTTTACTGGATGACATATTCGATAAATTGGATGCCGATAGAGTAGAACGTATCATTGGTTTGGTTTCGGGTAAGAGTTATGGTCAGATTTTTATAACTGATACTAATCGGGATCATTTGGATAGAATACTGGATAAAGGTTCATTCAGTTATAAATTATTTATGGTTGATAATGGTGAAATAAAGGAGAAGATGGATGTTTAAAAAAGATGTTATGTCAATTTCAGACCTTATAAACGTATATTTGCGTAAAGAAGGACTGGAAACACCGTTATTGCAAAAACGTCTTATTGATGCATGGGGTGTTGTTGCGGGACATGTTGTAGAACAATATACTGCAGAAAAATTTATAAAGAACCAAACTCTTTTTGTAAAGATCTTGAATCCGGCTTTGCGCCATGATTTGTCAATGATGAGAGCTCAACTCGTAAAAAGGCTTAATCAGGAAGTTAAATGTCAAGTGATTGTGGATGTGAGGATATATTGACTATTTATATAATTTAACGTGAGTTCGATGAATTCAGAACAATGCAAGCTGTGTGTCAACCGTTTGTGAAACATTGATACACGGCTTCTTTGGAAAGCAACAATATGCAGCAATGCCGGAAAGAAGGTTGACGATAAAGTTATCAAAGGCTCTATGCCTTGAATGTTCCACTTGTGCTATATTTTTGAGTTCGTCATTGACGGTTTCGATAATGGCTCGTTTCCTGAGGAGTAATTTGTCTGAAAGTGGCATCAATGATCCTTTCATATTGCTTTTCAGTTTGGTTATAAGTTGTATGCCGTCAACGAATAGTCTTTCAAATAGATTCTTGCCGATGTATCCTTTATCACCAACAAGCTTCCCATAGATAAATTCCATAAAAGACTTGTATTCAAGAAATTTACGGTCATCCACATCTCCGGGAGTAATCATGAAGTTCAGAAGCTCTCCACACTCGTTGCATATCAGATGCAGTTTGAATCCGAAGAACCAGCCCATGGAACATTTTCCTCTTTGTGCTATTCCCTTGAACGTTTTATGGATATGGATTCTCTGGTTCTTGCATACCCGTAAGGGGGTATGTCAACGAAACTGATGCCTGTGCACTTGCCCAAAAGTACCTTCTTGATAAACAGAGCCTGAGGGATAGCCACCTCTTTTTCCAGTTCAACAAAACGATTATAAGAAACAACCTTTGGAAAAAGATGCCGCATATGCTTGCAGACCTTTTCCAGATAGAAATGCTTCAGACAACGGTATCCCGAATCATGAAAAAGAATCAAGATGAGCATGATTTCCGCCTTGGACATGGTGGAATCACGGTGATATTTGCGTTTTGTTGCCGGTTTAAGCGTATATCTCGTCATCATGGCATCAAAAAACTTGCAGAATTCATCTGCCATACAAAATAATTCTATAACTTTGCTTTCGGTGATCATAGCGATTATTGTTTGTAATTCTTTGTAATTCAGCACTATAAAGATACAGCAATTTTCGCTAATCACCAATTTCACAAGTACTTATAATTCATCGAACTCACGTTAATTTATTATTAAATAACTTCATCTACAGGGATGTCGTTTGAATCAGTAGGTAATTGCGCGAATTTTTGAAAATCAAAGCATATTCCAATTTTATAAATCTTAGGATTTTTCTTTAAGAATCTGTCATAATATCCTTTACCACGTCCGATTCTATTTTTTGTGCTATCATATGCAATTGCAGGGATAACAGCGACATCTATCTTATCCATTTCTGTATATTCTTCACCCATAGGCTCCTTTATGTAGAATGCTCCATCTTGCATATCTTCATTCGGGGTGTATTTGCGTAATACCATTTCGAAATTATTTATAACCGCTGGAAGTAATATTTCTTTACCTTCATTTGCAAGTTGCATTATCGCCGTGTGGGTATATACTTCATCAGGCAGAGAATAATACATCAGTATTGTTCTTGCATTTTTTATTTTGGGGTGTTTTAATAGTTTGTCTATAATAGCAAGCGACAATTCTTTTAACTGAGATTCTGTGAATTGTCGCTTGCGTATTTTTATTTCATTTCTGATTTGACTCTTTTCACGCATGTAATATCTTTATATTACCTTGTTTTCTTAGGTGGTTGTGTATGGATAATCTTGTATTATAGGCTATTTTTTTATTCTTTTTATTTCCTTTTTCTGTTTTTTTCGGAAATGCTGCGTTGTTTTCAAAAACTCTTAGAGCACTTTCTATTGCAGGATCATCAAGATTGATATATTCTGTCCATGCTGCTTCATCTAACATATTGTAGATAATACGACTATTGATGTATCTTTCTAATAGTTTATGCGATTTTCTTATCATAATATTTCGGCGCTTTAAGCCGTGCTTTTCTGCATATATCGCAAATTTTTCTACTGTGTTCTGACTTACCAGATAGTCGGCTAATTCAGACATCTCTTTGTAATTATTCAGTTTTTGTCTATTATTATCAGTATAGTTGAAAGCAAATTGGAGTATGAGTCCACTTATGCTTGCTTCTTTATAATAAGAGGTAACCCCAATTGTATCTTCTGCAATGAATATGTCAGGTGTAATACCACCGCCGCCATATACAGTTCTTCCTAAACTTGTATAATACGCAGGTCCTGTATGTTTTATGCTGTCTTGTGAGAAGAACTCTCCGTGCTGATAACGGGCGATAATATCTTGTTCATAGTTTTTGTCATCACCAGCTGTGTATGGTTTTTGTATACAACGTCCAGAAGGGGTGTAGTATCGTGCAACAGTAAGACGTATCATACTTCCATCGGGGAATTCCATGGGTAATTGTACGAGACCTTTTCCAAAAGAACGCCGCCCGATGATTGTTGCGCGATCATTATCCTGCATCGCACCTGCAAAAATTTCGGATGCAGACGCTGAACCTTCATTTATCAGCACAACAAGAGGAAGGTTTTGATAGTTTCCTCGTCCATCAGATCTGTACTCTTGCCTTGGTGATTTTCTTCCTTGGGTATATACAATGAGTTTGTTCTTAGATAAGAACTCATTTGCCATTTGTACTGCAGGGTTCATATAGCCTCCGGTGTTGTCTCTTAAGTCAATGACAAGACTTTGGAACCCATTTTGAGATAATTGAGCCAATGATATAAGCAATTCTGGATATGTGGTTTCTCCAAAATTCTTGATTCTTATATATCCGGTTTTATCATCAAGCATATATGTAGCGCTAATACTTTTTTGTGGAATTTCGCCACGTGTGACAGTGAAATATTTTATATTTTTCTGTTTGTATCTGATAACACCAATTTTTACTTTTGTTCCCTTTGGTCCTTTCAGTCTGTATTGTGCTTCCTGATTAGTGACAATCTTCCCCACAAATGGTTTACCGTCGACACTTACAATTTTGTCTCCGGCAATTATTCCTGCTCTTTCTGCAGGTCCGTTACTTATAACATTCTGTACTCTTATTGTGTCTTCACGTATTGTAAATTCTATTCCGACACCAGAGAATGAACCTTTTAAGTCATCGTTCGCAGCCTGTACATCTTTTGCACTGATATACACTGAGTGTGGATCTAGTTCAGCAAGTATTTTGGGGATTGCAGCTTCTGCGAGTGAGTCAAGATTTACTTTATCTACATATTTATCATCAATGATGTGTAGCAGATTTGTAAGTCTGTTACTCCCCGAATTTATAATATTCAGGCGGTTTCCTGAAAAATGATTTGCATAGAACGTTCCTATAATAATACCGATTACAACGCACAAAGCCATCATAAGCGGTATAAAACGGTTTGATTTATTTATATTCATTCTCGTCGGGGTTTAGATAAATCACTTCGATATTTGCTTTTTTTAAAAGATTGATGCCGTCTTCCAATCTGTATTTCTCACCATAGACGACTCTTTTTATTCCAGCTTGGATAATTAATTTAGAGCATTCAATACATGGCGCGGCAGTAACGTATAATGTAGCGTTATCGCTGTTGTTACTGCTTCGTGCAAGTTTTGTTATGGCGTTTGCTTCTGCATGCAGTACGTAGGATTTTGTTACATTATTTTCGTCTTCACATTGGTTTTCAAATCCACTGGGTGTACCGTTATATCCATCGCTGATGATCATTTTATTTTTCACAACGAGTGCACCTACTTTCCGTCTTTGACAATAACTGTTTTCTGCCCATATTCTTGCCATGCGCAGATATCTGATATCAAGATTCCTTTGTTTGCTGTCTTTTGATTCCATTACGTTTTAATAATGCGTCTATTGTTGGTTCTTGGCCTCTAAATTTCTTATAAAGAGTCATGGGATGTTCTGTACCTCCTTTAGAAAGGATGCAATCTCGGAATCTTTGGGCCGTATCCTTATTGAATATTCCATTTTCTTTAAACAAGCTGAATGCATCCGCATCAAGTACTTCTGCCCATTTGTAACTGTAATATCCTGCAGCATATCCTCCGGACATAATATGAGAGAATTGGGTTGTCATACAGGTGTTCGGCAGTTGTTTGGATATGATCGCTTTTTTCCAAGCTTTTTTCTCAAATGTTATTATGTCTTCATTGAAAGCCTTCTTTTGAGTGTAATAGGCCATGTCCAATAATCCAAAACTTACCTGTCTGAGGCATCCGTAGGCAGCAAGGAAATTCCGACTTCTGTGTATTCGTTCTATCAACTCGTCTGGAATAGGTTCTCCTGTTTCATAATGGAAAGCAAATGTGCGCAAGAAATCTTTTTCTACAGCAAAATTTTCCATAAATTGAGACGGAAGTTCTACAAAATCCCACCATACGTTTGTTCCACTAAGGCTTTCGAATCTCGTATTTGCGAAAATACCATGAAGTGCGTGACCGAATTCGTGGAGAAAAGTTTCTACTTCACCAAGTGTAAGGAGTGCAGGTTTTTCTTCAGTTGGTTTTGTTAGATTCATAACCAAACTTACATGTGGTCTTACATTTACACCTTTTTTGTCAATCCACTGTCCTTGGAATTCCGTCATCCATGCACCTCCTTGTTTTCCTTTTCTTGGGAAAAAATCTGCATAAAGTACAGCCAAATATGAATTGTCTTTGTCGAAAACCTCATAGGCCTTGACATCTTGGTAGTATACAGGAATTTCTTTATTTTCCTTGAATGTGATTCCGTATAATTGTGTAGCCAGATTAAATATGCCGTTTATGACTTTTGGTAGTTCAAAGTATGGACGCAGCATTTCCGAGTCAAGATTATATCTTTCCATCTGCAGCTTATGGGAATAAAAACTGAAATCCCATGGTTCCATCTGAAAGTCATCTCCTTCGATCTTCTTGGCAAGTATATTTATTTCGTCCACTTCTTTTTGAGCTGTTGGTTTGTATGCTTCTATTAAGTCGTCAAGAAGCTTGTATACGTTAGCCGTTTTACCGGCCATTCTATGCCTCATTACATAATCGGCAAAAGTATCATAACCTAGCAATTGGGCGATTTCACGTCTCAAATTTATGAGACGTTTGCATATTTCAAGGTTGTTTTCGCTGTTTTCATGTATTCCAAGAGTGTTTTTCTCCATGTACATTCTTTTTCTCAGTTCTCTTTGAGTTGAGTAAGTCATGAATGGTGAATAGCTCGGAGCGTCAAGTGTGAAAACCCATCCCTCTTTTCCTTGTTCTTTAGCAGTCTGTGCTGCTGCATTCCTTGATGTTTCTGGCAGTCCGTCAAGTTGTTTTTCGTCAGTTAAATTAAGTGTAAAAGCCTTGTTTTCTTTCAACAAATTTTGTGAAAACTGTAGGGACAGCATTCCTGCCTCTTCTGTAAGCCTTCTTAGTTGTTCCTTTCCCTTTTCATCAAGTAACGCACCGCTACATGCAAAACTGTCGTAACAGTTATCCAGGAGCATCTGTTCTTCCGGTGTGAGTTCGCGATGATGTTCGTAAACATATTTTATGCGTTCGAAAAGTTTTTTATTGAGTTTTACGTCATTGGCGTGTTTGGTCAGAATCGGACTCATTTTCTGGGCCAATGCGTCAAGTTCTTCATTTGTCTCAGCACTGAGCATGCATGAAAATACATTAGACACACGATTTAGCAAATCATAATAATGTTCTCCTTTCTCGTTGTCTGTGCGTATTATAGTGTTTTCAAAAGTTGGCTCCGAGTTGTCATTTATTATTTTTTCAATCTCTTCATTGTCCCTTCTGATTCCTTCCATAAAGGCTTCTTCATAGTCAGATATTGCAATCTGATTGAAGGGGACTGTCTCGTGCGGGGTGTTATAGTTTTCAAAGAATGGATTCTTGTGATTATTTTGTTCTATTTTATTTTCACACATACTTATTGATACTATTTATTGTATTTACCTGATATAATATTCATTATATCTATTGCAAAAATAGCAAAAATATCATATACGTTTTTGTAATGAAATTATTTTTAACTTATATTACACATGTGGTTTATTGTCACATTATCAATCTTTCTAATGATGGAATATGTATGATGGTTCTCCTTAGTTGTAGAAGTCCTTCCGCTTGCATTTTGTTAAGCTCACGTGAGATGTTAAGTCTGTTATCGTTTAATTCCTCTGCCAAACGCTCCATCTTGATATGTATAGTTTTTGTCCCAGCAGGTTTCCTACAGTGAGACTCAAAAAAACGTATGATACGCCTTCTGAGATCTGTCGGTTTTGCCAGCCACCATTTATGTGCTATCTTTTGTGTTTGTGTAGTTATGATGTTAAGAAGATTAAGCCTGAATATCATGAATTCGTCAGACAATCTTAGAATTTCATCTTTGTCGAGTGTTATAAGATTGCATGCTCCAGAGGATGTAAATGTGTATGTGTAACGTTGGTTAAGTCCGAATATATGTTCGGGTTGCAGTATGTCTGGGGCTGTAATTTCTTCTGAGAAGGCATAACCGTGGTCGTCTGAAAATCTTTTTGCTTTTACTTTCCCGTTTGTCAGAAATATAAGTCTGTTGCACACACTGCCTTCTTTAACTATAGTTTCTCCGTCCATGTATTTGTGAAATCCGAACTTTGTATGGGCAATGATACTGTCAATGTCAGTTTTGCTCATTCCTTGAAACAGCGGCTGTTTCAGAAGCCGTGTATACATATCTGGTTCGTTCACCATACGGATCTTCAGTTTGTCAGTTTTTCTTTCATTGCTTCAGAATACCATACTTTTGTGGTCCCCTTATCGTCAGAAAAAATAAGGTATGCCATAATTTCTGGATTGTTATGCAAAATATGCTTTGCTTTGTCTATGCCCATAACCATAAATGCAGTGGCATAGGCATCAGCTGTAGCGCAGTTCGGAGCTAATACGGTTGCTGAGAGCAGACTGTGTTGTACAGGACGTCCGGTTTTGGGATCAATCGTGTGGGCGTATTTTTTCCCATTCTTATAATAGAAATTTCTATAGTTTCCACTTGTTGCCATTGCCATATCTTTTACATTGAGTATGGTTTGTATATCCTGATTCACATTGAGTGTATCATCCACAGGTTTGCTTATTCCTATTCTCCATGGATGCTGTTGGCTGTTGATTCCCTTTGTCACTACTTCGCCACCTATTTCCACCATATAGTTTTTCACTCCTTGTGATTCCAGATATCGTGCGACTGCATCAGAACCATAGCCTTTGGCAATTGCACTACAGTCTAGCATTATTCTCGGATCGTTTTTTACAATTGTTCCTTTGCCGTCTTTTTTTATATATTTCACTTTCTGATAGCCTGTTATAGTCAACAGACTATCAATTTGCTGTTGTGTCGGCATTTTACCTTTTTTGAATCCGAAACCCCAAGCATTTACAAGTGGGGCGACAGTTATGTCAAACGAACCGTCTGTCTGTTTTGCAACGTCTTGTGCCAGTTTGAACACGTCAATAAACATCCTGTCCGGTTCGACATGCTCGTTACGGTTTATTTTGGATATTGTTGAGTTTTGATTAAACATCGAGAGTGAGGAATCCACTTCTTTCATTGTGGCAAGTATACCTTCACCAAGATTTCTGTCACTCTGATATGTGACATTGTACATGGTGCCGAAAATCATTCCGCTGTCATGTTGATATGGTGTGTTCTGCTGTTTTCGTATAATCAGAATGGTTCCTATTATGAGAAATATGAGAAACAGCAACTGACCTATGTTTCTTTTGTTGTATTTTCTGTTATCCATGTTTATAATTCAAATGCAACATTAAATGTACCGCCTAATCTTGTACCGCCTTGTTTGCCATAACCTGGAACATACCAAGTGTTACCTATATTGCCGTCGTCATGAATCAGACGCCGTTTGTACCTGAAACTCCACCCAAGTCTTATGGGGCCCCATATTTTCGCATCCAGTCCAAACACGGCTTCTAACCAGTGGTAGTTTGCCTTGACGTCCTTTGCAGAATATTCAACATAATCTCCCCATACAGGATCTGTTATATCATGCCCTTCAACATCAAACTTAAAGGAAGTATACGCATATCTGAATCCCCCATATATTCTGTATATGTCGTGCTTGTTTTTCATCAGATTGAAGTCAATACCAATTCTCCCATACGGTGCACTTGTTTTGTATGACAGTTTTGATATGACATTCTCTGCATCAGCTTTACCATATCCCAGCTCAATTATGGGGAAATATTTGTCTTTGAGATTGATACGCAAAGCAGCTTCATATTGTCCGTAATCACTGAAAGCCATTTGAGCTATTCCTGCAAGGTCGGCAGACAGTGCCACACCGCGGAATAGTGGTATTGTGTCGGATGGTGTTTCAGCAATTTGTTTGCCTTTTTGTTGAGCTGATATCTGTATGTTATTGATCACCAGAAGGCTCAGAACTATCGCCACCTTTAAGATATATGATGAAATGTGCTTCTGCTGCATTGTATGTTACAGTGTTTTTATTTATTTTTATTGAGTCGATTGCATGTTTTGTATAAGTCACATTCGTGATGGTGTGAAAGAAAGCTGGATTGCAGTCGACGGATTCAAAATGAGGCATATTATTTTTGGTCACCTTTATTGTGTCGGTAATGGCGTTGCCATCGCTGTTTTCGAAGCTGAAAAAGAATGAATCTTCTGTCCGCGTGTAACTCATCGGTAGTGAGATGCTGTCTGCGTATTCCATCTTATTTATAAGCACAGAATCATCACCCTCTGCCTGTGATAAAGGAGTGGTGACGGTGAGTGTTGTGCCTTCTTGTGCCGAACCTCCGACAAATTTATATTTTGCGTAGACTTTATTGTTGAGCGGACAATCAATTGAAGAGCATGCAGCTATGGCTGATATTACCGCAAAAAATATTATCAATTTCCGCATCTCAGCATCTTTTCTATTTGGTAGTCATTTCGTGTCTGTGATGTGCGGCTTACGAGATCGCCTATGAAGCCTGCCAGGAACAGTTGTGTTCCTATCATCATCATTGTAAGTGATATGTAGAAATAGGGTGACTCTGTTACAAGGCGCTGTGGCACGCCGTTAGACAGACACCATAATTTTTCCGCTCCGATTATCATTGCTGAAATCAGGCCTATGAGGAACACGATGGTACCGAGAAATCCGAATACATGCATTGGCTTCTTGCCGAAGTTGTTGAGAAACCATAGTGTGATAAGGTCAAGATAACCATTGAAGAATCTGTTAAGGCCGAATTTTGATTTTCCATATTTGCGTGCCTGATGGTGTACCACTTTTTCGCCAATCTTGTCGAATCCGGCATTCTTGGCAATATATGGTATATAGCGGTGCATTTCTCCGTAAACCTCTATGTTTTTTACTACATCGCTACGATAGGCTTTCAACCCGCAGTTGAAGTCGTGCAAATTGTGTATTCCGCTAATCTTTCTTGCTGTGGCATTAAATAATTTGGTCGGTATAGTCTTTGACAGCGGATCGTAACGTTTCTGTTTATATCCGGAAACAAGATCATAGCCATCTTCTGTTATCATCTTATATAATTCCGGTATTTCATCCGGAGAATCTTGAAGATCTGCATCCATGGTTATTACTACGTTTCCTTTGGCTTCTTTGAAGCCGCAGTACAATGCCGGACTCTTTCCGTAGTTTCTGCGGAATTTTATGCCTTTCACTTCTTCGGCCTTGTTGCTTAACTCTTCTATCACTTTCCAAGAGTTGTCTGTAGAACCATCGTTGACAAAAATTACTTCATAGCTGTAGTTGTTGGCTTTCATTACACGTGCTATCCAGCTGTAAAGTTCTGGCAATGATTCTTCTTCGTTGTATAAGGGGACTATTACGGAGATATCCATATTCTTATTTATATAAAATTTCGTTGAATTTTTCAGTTATTGATTTTTATTTTTCTTACAGGACGTCTTGTGCATACGGCTGCTATAGGAAATCCAATGATGAATCCGATGAATATGTTTTGTATCATAAACATAAATGCCCATTGTATTGGAGACAATTCTGCCATCATTCTCAGTTCATTGTTTATTTCCTCAACGGGGAATCCGTTCTCTGCATATATGGGCATGATATGCTCCATTGTTTCTGTAATCATGGTCATGAACATATTGTTGTCTAGAAACCTGAAATACAGATATTGCATTATTGCAAAAATGGCAGAAGCGTAAAATACGGTGTAAATAGAGTAGGCGAATCCACGTCTGAACGAGATGGCACCATTCAAAGCATAGTTGCGGAATTTTATGAGCCGCCATCCGATGAAGAATGGTGTTGCTAAGGCAAGGATGTTCCCAATCGGAGTTTGTGGGGTGTATATGGTTGCTGCAAAACTTGCTATCCATAATATTGACAGCAGTGCGCCATCCTGACGCGCGAACGCCTTTAATTGAATGAAGTTTTCTAATTTAATCATCAAATGAATAAATGGTTTTATAAAATTATGTGCAAACTTACACAAAATTTTCGGATTAAGTACGTGTGATATATATAAATTCACTTTCTTTAATTCAGAGGATACGCATGTAGTGATCAAACATATACTCTTAGAGAATGTATTATTTGATTATATGAAATGTATTATTTCAATATGGTGAGAAGTTGTAGTATTGTTTCTAAAATCAAAAAATAAGTTAAAAAAAATATGTATAGCTCTTAGATCTATTGTTTTTTAAACTTTATTATTACCTTTGCATCCGTAATACGGGTAAGTCTTGCACGGCCAGCTCCCTTCGAATCCTCCAGGACGGGAACGTAGCAAAGGTAGTTGGTTGTAGCGGCGCGATACAAGTAGCTTGCCCACCCGCCTCTTTAGCTCAGTTGGCCAGAGCACGTGA
>ULQB01078321.1_pt1 | contig 24569 bp, 7 predicted proteins | sample 1954041 | NCBI WGS metagenome assembly ULQB01 (sample SAMEA4835644, study PRJEB28245) | human gut metagenome | biome: gut microbiome; material: fecal sample | place: Denmark | collected 2008 | reverse complement strand
GGAAGAAACTCTTTAACATACATAATACATATAGATTGCTTACCTTCAGTAGGAATACGATAACCAATCATAGTACGTAAGCTATCAGGAACTTGTTCAATATTTAATCCTTTAAGTTTACTACTCCATCTAGGAAGTTTAATTTCAGTATAATAAACAGGAGTGCCATCAACTTCTCCAATCTTTTTATATTGAAGTTTACTATCTGTTTGAGTTTGTTTATCAACTTTAAATCCAAAGTCAGATAGCTGAGCAGCATGCCATCCACTAATAAGTTGTCTAGTAATATTAGTATTAAAATAACTATTAGCAATACTTTCAAGTTTACTATTAATATTAGATAAGAATAAAGGAAGATTATTAAATCCAGCACTATCTAAATCGAAAAACTCAAGAAGAGTTTTTTCAACTCCTTGTTGTTGAGCATTTTCTTTAAATCTATCAAAAAATACAAAACGATTAAGATTTTTAATAGTACCATTAGAATTTAAATCAATATGACCATTACTATCTAATCCAATACCAAGTTCAGCACAAGTTTTTTCAAAACTATTTCTAATATTAGCTACATAATTATTAAATACTTTATCTTTAAGTTCATTAAGTTCAGTTCGATTAGGAAGATTATCAAGCATTTTCTTCATAATCTGAATAGCAGCTTTATTACTAGCATCAACCATATGTTGAGGAACTTCTTGCTGACGATAAAGATAATTATAACTAAATAATTCAGAATTATCAAATATATTATTATCAAATTCTTTAAGTGCTTCATCAGTTAAAACACCATCATTATTCCAAAGTGTCATTCTGTTATGTTGTGCAACTTTAACAGTTTCAACAGTATTAATTTGATGAATACCTCTATTAGTCATTATATTATAGACTTTTTCAAGTTCTGTTCCTTTAATAAGTTTAGGAATAAGAACAAACTCAGCATTTTTTATTTGTCTAGGAACTTCAATACCAACAGTAGTATCATAATATAAATCATAATAGAAATTCTTTTGAATTTGAACTTTATTAGCAAATTTAGTCCAATCAATTTTATCTATTGGAGTATCATCTGTAAGACTTTGAATAAGTCCAGCATATTTATCTAATTCACCAGCAGCAGTAATACGACGAATCCATTCTTCAAGAGTAATATAAGATTGAGCATCATTAGCATTAACACCGCCTTTAAATGGTTCTAATATTCGTTCTCTATCTTTTTTATCAAGTCCAGCTTTTTTAAGTTGATTATCAAGTCTATCAATAACAACTTTATCAGAAGCTTTAAAAGTATTATAAATAGTAGCACCCCTAAATTTATCTTGAAGAACTACTTTTTTACGTTTAGTAACTCCATTAACAGTATAAGGAACAGTAACAGCATTACCTTTGATAGTTATATCATATAAATCAGTAGCTATATCTAAATCATTTTTAGTAAAATCAGTATTACCAAAAGGATTACCACTAGCTTGTACTTCTTTAATACGTTTTAGAATAGCTTGACCATTCTTATAAAAACTTTGGTCACCACCATACATATCGTACATACTATCTCTAACAAGATAATCATTAACTAGAAATTCAGCTAAAGATTCATTATTAATCCTATCATCAATAAATGTACCATATTTATTTTTAAGTTCTTTATAACCATTAGTTATATATTCATTTAACCAATCAGCAACAGCATCTTCAAGAGCAATACGTTGTTCTCCATTAAGAACTACTTGATTATTAACATAGCTAAGTCCACGTGTAGACCCCCCGTAGAGGATGTCAATAGTCTTACCATATCCAATTAGTTCATTAAACGCTCTATTACTATTAGGAGTAATTTTACTAACTAAACGTTTAAAACTAAATACTCTACCAGCTAAAACTTTATGTCCATCTTTAGTAGTAAATACATTACCTTTTCCATCTTTATGGTATTGATTATAAAAATGTTCAGGTTTATTATTATAAGTATCACTAAATTCAAAATCTCCATTAGTTAAAATAGGATTACCATTAGCATTAGTTTTAAACATTACATTAACAGCTTGAGCCATATTAGTAAGTTCTTGAATAGCTATATTATAATATTGTTTAAATAATGGATGCTCTCTATTTATAATTTTAGTTCCATCTTCTAATTGACTACGTAATCCAGCAAGACTATATCTAGGAGCAGTAATAGTAAAGTTTTTAGGAACATCACTAGGTATAGGAAGTAAATAATTAGCGGTAGGAGTTTCAGAATTATTAATATCAGTCATAAATAATCCCATAGCAGTAATTAAATAATCACCGTCACTCATACTACGATATAAATCATTATTGTTATTATCTAATTCGCTAATACCATTAAGAAGAGAAGTTTTAAACATACTACGAGCATATTCGGTAAGTTTAGGAGTTCCATTTCCAATTCTTCTAAACAATCCATAATTAATTATATTACCATTACTATCCCTATGTTCAAGAAGTAAATTACTATAATCATATTGATGACTAGCAAACTTTTGTTTAGCATAAGCTTCAACCATAGCGTTTTGCTCTTCAACAGTAGATTTATCATCATTGATTATTTTAGCAATATTAGTAATAAAACTTCTATTAATAACATCAGAACTTAAATTACCTTCAGGATTACGAGAATTAAGTTCAACAGGAATATAAATAATATCTTTAAAGACATCAGCCATTTGATATATAATAGAAGTATCACCTCTATTAATAAAACTATCAGGCATTTTAGTTCCTTTATCTTTTTTAAGCGCTTCTACATATTTATTATAGTTTTCAACTGTACGATTAATAACATTGGCAAAATTAATAAGATTATTAGCCATAGCTACACGACCAATCTTAGCAATAGCTAAATTAAAACTAGCTTGATTAATATCTGGAAATATTTCTTTAAAAGCATCATATAAATAAAGATTAGCATGAGGAGTATTTTTATATCTATCATATATACGAAACTTTTCACGAGCACTAGGAACACGATTAGTAATAATATTATTCTTAACATTATTATAAAAAGTATTCTGTAAAATAGTACGAGAATCAGTATTTGGATTAGTTACACGAGCACGAACATAACTATTACCATTAATATCAGTTTGAATATAAGTTTCAATTTTAGATATAATAGGTTTATTAAACACCATCATATATTTATTAGCAAATACTTTATTTTTGCTAAGTAAATCATGTAATTGAATTAAACATTCACAATTTGGAATAGTTTCAGATATACGTTTAAGACTAGCTATAAAATTATCTACATTACTAGTATCAGCACTAGCATATAATATTTTAGATAAGTAATTAGCATCAGAAAAAGTAACAACTCCTAATTCATTATTAGTATCAAAAGGATAACTTCCATTATCAAGTTGAGAAGCAGCAGTAAGTTTAGGTAAACTTGCAAGATGATATTTAATAATTTCTTCTACGTGTTTATTAAAATCTTTAACTTCACCAATACTTAAATTCCAAAGTTGAGTCATTAAATCAATACCATCATCTATACTATTTTCATCACCTTCAGTAGAAGTTTCATCAAGGTATCCGCCTAATTCTTCATAATCAGTAGTTTGATATAATTCATCTCGTTTAATAAGTTTAGCTACATTTTTATTATTAAAAAGAGCTTCATTAAATTCAATATTAGTTAATGAACGTAGTAATGCACCATAATTAAAATCTTGAGCATTACCATATTTACGAAGAAATGCTCCAAGACCATTAATTTTAATAGCAGGACTTGAATTATTAATAAAGCTATTAAGTTCATTATTTTTAGCTTCATCACTTCCGGCTAATTTCTTAGCACGTTTAAGTCCAGCATTAATAACAGTTTCATTAGTACGTTTTTTAATTTCATTAAAATTTAATGGAGCACCATTATATAGAAAATTAAAACTAAGTTTATTCATAATATCAGCCATATAAGTAATAGCTGTATCTCTAGCTTTAATTGTACTAAATAAACCACGTTCTTCTTTTTCAGCAACAGAAGCTATATCATCCATATTACGAAGTTTAATAGCTCTAGCTTCAAGAAGAGCATTATAAGCTTGTCTTCCAGAAGTTTTAATATTAATATTTCTATCAGCTACAATCTTCTTAAAGATTGGGTCTTCAACCATAGCTATAAGACTATAATAATCAGCATTATTAGAACCATGTTCTTTAATAATAACATTATTAAGATTATTATATCCTACAAGTTTAATATTTCCACAACTCATAAGTTTATATTTAAGTTTAAATTCATTAATAGTAATACCTCTATGACTAATGTAAAGTAAAATTTAATTACATCGTCATAGAGGCTGTTTTCTTTCGTTTTAAGCGACTTTTATCTTTGCTCGATTAATTCTACATACAGCTAAAACTGATGCGTCCTGTGTCAAGCAAAGTGGCAAATTCGTACTGTTGGTCTATTGGTAAACGGCTAGTTAATTCAGCCATATTTGACACCACATCATCATCAACACTACTAAACATATCAAGTCCATCATTAAGATTATCATTATTATAATTATAATCTTGACTATTATCTTCATTAGGATTTTCAGTTTGCTCTGTACTAATAGTTTCTTCTTCAAACTGAAAAGTTCCTTGAATAGCTTCTTGATTATTTTCTTTAGGCATTTTTTTAATAGCTTTATAAGCATCTCTAGCAGCAGCTAATAAACTATCTTCATTAATCTTAATACCTAACATATCAGCAATAACTTCAAGAAGTCTACTAAATAAAGTCTTACGTTTATTAACTTTTCTATTATCATATTTAATTTCATTAAGTGCAGTCATAAGAGCATTACTAGTAATACTTTCAACTAGAAATTCTTCAAGAGCTTCACTTGTATTAAAGTTCTCAAACAGATAAGGTTTAAGTCTTTCTTTAGTAGCATCATCTTGAATATCAAGCCAAGCTTTAAATTTATCATATATAGGCTTAACTAAAGCAAGAGCTTGTTCAGTATTATATTTAGTATAAAGTTGTCTATGTAAACTTTCATGAAGTATAATATTAACAACTCGATAAACTCTTTGACCAGCAATAGCAGAACTATTAAGTTCAATAGTATCAGTATCACGATGATAAACAGCATTAACTTTATTACCGTTATTATCAGTAATACTATCTACAACTTGAATATTCTTAGGTAATATACCAATTTTTTGAAGAGCATTAATATAATCAAGAGCAGTTTGGTCATTAGCAAAATACTTTTTAAGACCACGAGTTAAATTCTTAGCAGTTATAGCAGATTCAAAAGAATTAAAATTAATAGCATTAAGAGTATCATCTAACATGAACTCTGATAGCTGTTCAGGTATTGCTCCATCCTCCACGGGGGGTCTACCCTCAAGTTCATAAGTAATATCGAGTTTAGAATGAATATCTATTTGCCAATTACCAGCAGTTTCATTAGTATTAGTATTAGCTAATTTAGTTCTAACTAAACCATTACTAATAATAAAATCTTGATAACTATTATAACTATAAGTTTTACCATCAATATTTATAATAGTTTTACCATTTTCACGATAAATATATTTATTAGTTTTATCATTAGTTTTTGTATTATCATTAATAAAATCTTTACTAATAGCAAATTGAGCATAGTTAAACATTTCATCAATAACAGGACGAAGAGCATTATCTAATTCATCAATAGTACTAGCATTAATACCATAACTTTTACCTATTTTAAAAGCACTATTAACAACATAAGGAGAATTAATAATAATATTACGTTTATAATTACCAGCATCAGAATTAATAGTAAAAGCATAATCCTTACCATTAAAATGTGCACCTTTAACATAAAAGCCTATATTAGTAGGATTAATACTAATTTGAAGTCCAGTATTTCTATCTCCGTTAATAAGTTTATTATTTCCAAATATATCTCCAAGACTTTGTTTAAGTTCACCAAAACTTATTTTTCCACTAATATAATCTCTACAAAGATTATTAACTTCATTCTTAATAGAATTAATAATACGTCGAGCATCACCTTTAAGTAGATTACTATTTAATGGAACTTGTTTACAAAAAGCATATAGAGAAGTACCGTCACTACTTGGAATACTAATAACAGGCATACCATTAGTAGTAAGATTTTCAATAATAGTAGGTTTGCTTTCTCCATTAAGATATACTTGACCTTGTACAACTACACCAAGTTTGTTAATATTTTCATCATAACCAACTACTGTTTCTTGTACATCATTCCATTCGCCATTAGCATCATCAATAGTATTAAGAACTCCATATTTAACATTAACAGCTTTAACTTTACCTTTAAAGTCACCTTTAACTATTGTAATAGCTTGGTCATAACTATTAAGAAGATTATTAAACCAACGATTAATACTAGCTTCATGACTATTTTCATAAGGTTGATTAAATATATATTTAGTAAGATTAACAAGATGTTCAGCTAAATCAAAACTTGCAACAGGAGTAGTAAAGTTTTTAACAATATCAGGATATTTAGTTTCAAATTCTTTAAATAGATTAACAAGTTCTTCTTGTGTAACTTCTTCTTTAACAGCAAGTTCATATAAATGACCAATAAATTCTTCGTCAAATCTATCGCCATCAAGAATACTAATTAAAGCGTCTTTAAGTGGAGAAACAACTTGACCATTTTCAGCATGAATATTATATTTCCAACCTTGATTAACCATATCATAATTACCAAACTTATCAATATTTGGAACTCCTATATAACCAATAATTGTATCATTAGCAAATATATTAATACGTCTAAGCTTACTATCATATTCAGTTTCTAGATAATCACCTTGCTTAATACTAGTAAATGCTTTAACATTTTCATTCTCTACTATATACTTAAGATTAACATTATTAGTATGTTCAACTTGAAGTCTTTCAAGACGTTCTTTAGTAATACCGTCAACGTATTGAACAAATTGTCTAGCATTAAGTTTTTTAATAGTTGATTCATCAGTAGCACGATATTTACCTTGATTATTAGTGCTAGCGTAAAGATAGTTTTTTATTTGATTAAACAAGTAATTTTTAATAATTTTATTACCTGTAATACTATCTATATATTCAACTAATTGACCAATACTAAGATAGACTTTACCATTAACAATTTTACCTCTAGTATTACCTTCACTATCAACACTATTAGCAAAATCATTCATAACAGCTTCTATATTGCGTTCATTACCTGTAACAGTGGCATAAGTAGCATTAAGTAATAAACGTCTAGTACTATCATCTTGAACAGAACTATATAAACTACCTCCTGTAAGACCGTCAATAATATTATTAACTATGTCAGTCGCTTCTGTTTGTTCAAATCCAGCTTGACTAAGTTTATCAATAATAGATTGTCTAGCGTTAAGTAAATCACTACTAGTAGATTCATGTCCTAAAGAATCTTCTAAATCAGCTATACTTTCATAAACCAAATCAGTACCTATTTGACCGCGTTCAAATTCATCATCTGGTAAAGTATTAGTAACTTCAGGTTTAGGAGTGCTAATAGGTTCTTGAGAAATTGGTTGTTCAGTTTGAGATTGAGGTTGTTCAGTATTAGCAGGTTCACTAGGAACCGCTCCGCTTCGCTCCGCTATACCCCCCGTAGAGGATGGAGATGGATTAGTATCATCTACACTAGTTTCATTAACTTCATTAACATCAGGATTAACAGGAGCAACTTCTTCCTCTTTAGGAGCATTATTAACATCATTTTCAATCTCTGCAATTTCAGCTAATTGTTCTAATGTAGTTTTAAGATGTTCATTACCTTTAGAACTTAAATCAAGTGCAGCATAAGCATCTCTAATAATTTTATCTATATTAGGTTTATTACCATTATTAGCATCTTTAATAACAGAGTCAACATAATCTTTTCCATATTGTTTATAAGCATTGCGTAAATCGTCCATAGCTTTATTAACAATCTTTTTACGACTATTATCAAAGAAGTTATTAAGATAAGTTATACGAGATTTAATATTATCATCAGATAAATTAAGTTGATTTTTATTAACCTCAACATTAATCTCAGCATTAACAACTTCTGCTAAATCTTTAAATACTTCATTATATTGTTTTTGAAGTTGAATAGCTGATTGAACATCATTTTTATTTTCAATATCAATAGGAGTATAAAGTTTATTAATAGCATCTAGACGTTCATTTAATTGAGCAATATGTTCTTGCTTAACAGAATTATTAATTGCAGCGTTATCTTGAATAGTTTTAATATCTCTTTGAATACTATTAATAATATGCTGATAAATACCATTCTTAGCAGAATTAATATCAACATCTTCAATATGATTATTTGTAATATCTTGATTTAAAACATCATTAGCCCAATTAAGAAGATTATTATAATTTTCTTGACGATTACGAGCATGAACCATTTGAGTAGCTATAATACGACCAACTTCAAATCCACCACCAAGTCTATTAACTTTATTTAAAGTAGTATTATATTCATTTTTAAGATTATTAATTTCAGTTTTAAATCTATTAATAAGTTCATTACTATCTTGTTGTTGTAATCCAAGTTTATTAGTAATACTATCATTAAATTCTTTACTATTAATAGAACTTTCAAGAAGTCCTAAATTACCAGCGTTCATAGAATTAATAATAATATTATCCATATATTCTTTTTCAGCTATACTACGAAGTTCTTCTTCAGTACCAACAATAATATCTGGATTAACTTGATTACCATTTTCATCAGTAATAGTTATAAATGGATTTTTACCATTAGTTATATTATTAAGTCTTTCTTGATATGCTTGAAAAGTAGCAGTACGACCAAGAATTTCATTTTCTCTTTGTTTTTCAGCAGAAGTCCAATCTTTATCAAGACGTTTATTAATAAACTCTCCAGCTTTATTCATAATACTACTAAAAGTAACACCACCAAGAGCACCCCAAAATGCTTGTTCCCACAACATTGGGTCTTGAAGATAATCTTTAATAGTTTGTTGAGGAATATCTTTATCAAATACTTTTTTACCATTATATAAACCATCTTGACTAGCTATATAATTAATAGCTTCTTCAACCCCTTCTGTCCATTCAGCTCTAACACCATGAAGAATATCATTACCCACATCTTTTAATGTACTAGTAATAGCTTGTTTAGTAGTTTTATTACTTAAAGCATTAGTAATTGCAGCAGCATCATCAATATTACTATTAAATGCAGTATTTAAATTTCTAAGTCTAGAACTAGTTGTATTACCACTTAAAGCATTTTTCCATAAGTTTTTTAAACTATAAACTTGCCATACATCAAAAAGAACATTAGCCCAATCTTCAGCAAAAGTAATATCAGCACTATTTTTAGCAATATCTTTAGCTACTTCTTCATCAGACATATCTTTATATTTAGGATTATTATTATAAAACTCTTCCCTTTGTTTATCATTCATATTAGCAAGTTGAGTTTTAGAATAATCTTCAATATCATTATAAGTTTGTCTAGCTTCTTGATAATTTTCAAGATAACGAGAAGGAACTCCAATAGCAGTAGCTTCTGCTATTCTACCAGTAATGGCTCTACTCTTTTGAGTCATATTAATAGCATTAGCCATTTTATTAGCTAATTTATTAAACTTTATACCTTTACCTAATAAAGAAACACCTTTAGCAAGACCAGTACTAGGAACCATAAGAGTTAAAGAACTAGCTATACTAGGAGCATTGCTAGCCCACCAAGCAAAATCTCCAATATCAAAAGCAGCATTAGGATTTTCTCTATATATAGATAAACGCTCATTAATAGATTCTTTTAAAGATTCAAGTCCAGAACTTATTTCAGATTGATAATCATTAGGGCTATCACTAATCATATTATAGAAAGCATCAGCTAAATCTGCAAAACCAATAGCTGTACCAACAGTAATCTCATTACCAATCTGTCCAATCATTCTTAATCCTTGTTCCCAATTACTTTGATTAACAGCACGTTCTTTATTAAGTTTTTCTGGGTCATCAACAGGATTAACATAAACATCATAAGGAGCATATTTATCTATATCATATTGATTAAGATTATATGATTGCCCAGCAATACGACTAAATAAATGACCACGACCCCGGTCACTAATAGAAGTGCCAGGGTTGTAATCAACTAAAGTAGGAGGCTGTATAGCCCCCTTTTTGGTTTTAGGATTATATTTAGGATTAGGTGTTTTATTACCACCTTGTAGAAACTTTAATACATCCATATTAATATAGATTATTAGTTAATTCATCATAGTAATATTGAATAACATAAGGGTCTGAACTACCACTAAGTTGAGCAAGTTTAGTAGCAACATTTTGTTGAATAGCTTTAACAGCATTTTTATCTACTGTTATTCCAGCTTTAACAGCAGTTACAGTTTGTTCCCATTGAGATAAATTATCTACAATATCAACAGCATTTTCTTTACTTACTAAACCAATAGTTTGATTATTAGTAGAATTAATTAAATTAAAACCTCCACCATTAGGTACTAATTTAAATTTATCAATTCCAGTAAATGCAGCATTATTAGTAAGAGAAATAGGTCTATTAGCATTATAGTAATTTTCTACTTTACCGGCAGCTCTCCAACTAGTATCTTGATTCCAAGATTGAATAATAGAACTATCAATAGCGCCACTACCTACAAGTAAAGTAATAGGTTCTCTTTTAAGTTTACCTTTTGTATCATAGTAACCTGCAATATTAATTTGAACTCCAACATCACCAGTTTTTGGATCACGAACAATAGTAGGAGTAATCTCATTTTCTTTAGCACTTCTAAGATAAGCTGTATAAGCTTTTCTATCTTCAGAAGTCATAGGTTCAAATATTCCATTTTCACTAGTAATATAAGATTCTCCTTGAGTTAAATCAATACCAGCTTTAATAGCAGACATAGCTTGTTCTTCTAATTGTTTCTTTTGAGCAGAATATTTACTAGCGGCTTCTGGATTAGAACTCATAACAAAATTAAGTTCAGCAAGTTCAGGAGTCATTGCAGATATACCAATAGTAGAAGAAGTTATTTGACCACCATCAAGAACAGCATCATTTTTAGATTTAAGAGAATCAACATAATCAATTAAACCAATATAAGGTTCTTTATTGCCTGTTGGTAATCCAGCATGATGTTCTTCACCATTAGAATCAACTCTAACAAATTTATCACCATATCCAAAGAATCTAGTCTTAGCAGAATTAAGAAAAGCATTTAAAGGATTTCTAGTATTTTCAGCTTCTTTAACAGCTTTACCAAAACTATAAATAGATTTATGATAATCTTTAGGTAATTCAGCATATCTATAACCATTACCATCAGAGCCAAATCTTATTCCAAGACTAGCAGCTTTTTTCTCTCCACCAATAGCATTAATAAATGAATTATATACATCATCATTATTAAAATATTGTCTAATAGAACTACTATCTCCAAATATCTGATTAACATATTTACTATATGTATCAGAATATTTATTACTAGGTAAATCACTTAAACTAATAATAGAATTATATGTATCAAATCCATCAATACTATCTTGAGATTTAGCAACTTTAAGACTATTAATATATTCTTGATTATCAATAATATCATTGAGATAACTAAGAGCATAGGCTCTATCAGATGGATTAGTAATATTAGTCATGATACTAGTTCTAATATCATCTGGATTAGCAGTACCTAAATTAATATTAATATCAGGATTATATTTACTAAGCAATCCAGCTATTGATTGTCTATTACTAGTAATTTCAGCTTGAGCTTGAGCAGGCATAAAATTATCAATACGAACAGGAGTACCTTTATAAGTTAGATTATCAATAGCTTGTTTTCTTTGAGCACTACTTCCTAGTCCAGCTTGTTTAGCTAAAGCTAATTGAGCTTTCCATGCTTTACCATAAGTAGTATTACTACTTTGATTATAAAAAGTTGCAGCATTATAGAAAGGGTCAATACGTTTAGCAAGATATTGTTCAGGAGTAAGAAGAATACCATTTTTATCTGTTATATCAGGATTACTACCATTTTGGTCATATTTCCATTTAGCAATCTTATAATCTTGTTCAAGACTAGCTTTAGCTCCAGGAGTATTTTCAATAACAGCTTTAACAGCTTCAGCAAGTTTAGCTTTACTTAATCTTTGCCAATCACCTTTAGTATGATAATAAATCTCTCCTGTAACAGATTTAGTAATATCATCAGTAACTTTTCCATTAGCATCAAGCCATCTTGTTTGACTACCACCGCCTTGTTCTTTAGCAGCCCATTGAAGTGCTTGATTAAGTATTTGATTCATAGGAATTTCAGAAACTTCTTTATCAATAGGAGTCCATTTACTTCCACCGATAACATTACCATTCTTATCAGTTATATCTTGATAATTATATTTATTAATAGCACGATAATAATTCTTATAATCTTCAGATAAATCAGTACGTTTATCAAGATTATTCATATAAGCTTTATAATCTTGTTGAGCACGTAAACGACCAATCATTCCCGGACTTGAAGTTATATCTCCATAAGTTCCAACTATATCATCAAGACTAGAATAAGCATTACCATATTGCATATTTTCGGTAAGAGCATTACGAACTTTATTAAGTTGTTCTTGACGCCAAGCATCTTCAGCTTCATTTAAATCTAATTGAGCAAGTTGAGCATCAATTTGAGATTTAGTTTGAATAGCTTGTTGATGACCTTGTTCAAGAGTATTATAAGTTCTAGCTAAGACATTTAAGTCAATAGGATTAACTTGTTGTCTAAAAGTAGGAGTATAAAAGTTTATCGGCATGATTGTTTTCCTCCAAGTTTTCTACGTTTACGAATAATAAATTCATCATAATCAACTCCAGCATCTCGCATAATTCTATCATCTACATTAGGAGCAGATGCTCTCATAGCACCAATAGTATTATTTAAAGCTTTACGATTTTCATATCTACTAATCATATCTTGAATACCAGCATTAATACCACTAAATAAATTATTAATATTAGTTACTTTAGCTTCTCTAATACCATTATCAAATGCTGCTTTTCTATCTATATATTGATTGTATTGTTGAGCATTAAATTGACGAACACTTTGCTGATTACGTCTATCTTGATTAATAAGATTAGTTTCTATATTTTCTTTATTACCATAAAGTTCATTAGCAGCTTGACCAGCAGCATTACGAACTCGTTGCTTACGAGCTAAACTTACACGACTACTAGCTGTATTAGAATCAATATCACGATAAGCTTCAAATTTATCTTCTCTAATTCTATCAAGTTGAGGATTAATATTATATTTAGTTTTAAGTTTATTAGCACTAATAAGAGTAGGTTGACCTGGACCTCTCATTTTATTAATAGCTCTTCTACTAGCAAAATAGCTAGCTAAACTACCAGCTATATTACTGCCTAATCCAATCCAATCAGCAGTAGTAAGATTTTTAAATTTACCTTGACCTTTACCATCGGAAGATGTAGTTCCTTTAGCAGGTGTACTAGTAGAAACAGGTAAAGTAGTAGGAATACTAGCTTCTACTTTAGGTAGATTGCGATTATAAACAGTAGTAGGAGGTGTTTTAGTAGGAACAGATTGAGTTGATTGACTTGACTTACTTCGTCCTCCACGGGGGGTCTTCCCGCTAGATTTAGTTTTAGATAAACTTGAAATATTAGTATTATTTGTACTAATACCTCTATTATTTCCATGACTCCAACCAGCTCTAACTAAACCACTAGTAATTCCAGCACCATCTTCAAATAAAGGAAGTCTACGTTCTGCATAATATTGAGGACGACGATTTCCATTATCAATATTAGATTTATTAGTATTAGTATTTACATTATTATTTGTAGTATTATTTTTAGACCATCTACCATTCCTAAAAGTATAATCACTACCAACAATAGTTTCACCTCTAGCAGATTTATTAATAGGATAAGTAGAAGTTCTATTAATAGTTCTATTAGTTATAGGAACATAATATCCATTTTGTTCATCATATTCCCAAGTTCTTCCATGACGATTAATTCGAGTTCCACCAACAGCAAATTTATCGCGTAGACCCCCCGTAGAGGATGGAGAATGAATTAATCCATTCTTAACATTACCATTAATACTTATAATCATATTTTTACCTCCAAATTTTCTAGATTTACGACTATAACCTTTAGTATATTTACCAATATGGTTTCGAGTATTAGATATATCTTTAAGTACTTCTGAATTAACATCTTTAACATCAATTACTTCAAGACCTTGTTTTCCAACATCGCCTGTAAAAATAAAATGTTGATAAGGATTACCTTTATTTCTACTAGTTTTACTAAGTCCTTCGCTAGTTATAACATTATATTTTTTATTTTCTGGATGAATACCTTTAGATTTAATATATTCTTTTAATTCGTTATTACTAATACGTTTACTTTTTTTAAGTTCTCTATTAATATCTTTATTATAAAGTTTATCAAATTGTTTTTCAATATATTTTCTATAATTATTAGAAATTAGTTTACCAAGTTGATTATTAATATCTTTATAATATATATCTTTAACTTCTTGTTCAGGTATTTGATATACTACATCATTGCCAAAAATATCATTATTATAATTAACTACTTTAAAATTTTTATCACCAAAAGTTACTCCAATACCCGGACTATCAACATCAATACCTTTCTTTTCTAAAATATCATAAACATATTTACGAACTTTATGTGTAAAAGGATTATATTTAGGTAAATTACTAATTTCATTACCTATAACATAATTAATATAATCATTTTTAGGATTACCTGTTACACTATAACTAGGTTTATATTTTATATTAGGGTCATTAATAAATTCTTTTATATCATTCGCAATATATTCATTATATTTATAAAATTCAGAATATTCTTTATTAACTTTAGAAACAATATCTTTATAAGGAATATTTTTATTTTTACTTAATTCTGTTCTAGCACTTTTACCATATCTAAGCAAATATGGAAGTTCATAATCAGTATAAAGTTTACTTTGTTCAGAATTATCAAAAGCAAAATCAGCATTTTTAACCCAATTTTCTCTATTACCTTCAAATTTAATAGGGCGTCTAACAGATACTACAAATCCATCTTTTTCATTACGATGTTTAGCTTTTGCATATCCGATACCTGTATTTAAACTATTAGAAGAATAAATAGTACCTTCTCCTTTATATGAAGAATTAAATCCAGCTCTACCAGCTCCTGTATCTGGAGCATAAGTTGAAGCATAATATTTAGCTCTATTTTCAGTAGTAGGCTCAATACCATTTCTTCTAAGTATATTATTTATATTTTCTTCATTACCTGATTCGTGTACACCTCTAATAAAAGTATTATGTTCTAATAATCTATCTTTAATAAGTTTATCAGCTTGTTTAGGATTCTTTGCAGCAGATAAAGGAATAGGTTCATAACCATAACGAGCATTCCATTTATTAAAAGTTTTAAGAAAAGCTTTTGTATCATCAATATTAGTTTGAAGAATATCAGGAATATCAATAACTTTTCCATCACTATCTAATATATTAACAAAATCTTTATATTTGCCAATATTAGAAGTTAATTGTTTTCGAGGAGATTCGAGAAGTTTAGTAGACTTAACTCCAAGAGCCTTTCTACCATTATTAATAGATAAATTATAACGAATATTAGGAGAAATAGAATAATAACCTAAAGCATCTCTACTTTTAGTAATAGCTTTTTGACCTACTTTAGAAATATTTTTATCTAAAGCCATAGCAACTTTAGTAGCTTTATCAACACCTCTTAAAATTCCAGCTCCACCTAATAGTATATCAAATTCAGGATTAACTTGTTCAAGAGGAGTCATATCAACTTCTCTTCTAGCAGGAACTTTTTCTAAAGTATTATTAGCTATTCGATAAGTTTCTGGATAATAAATAAAATCTCCTTGTTTAATACCACTATTTCTAGGAGATTCTATTATTGGAGTTACTCTAGTATTATCATTTTTAACTATATGTTTTTCTTTACCATATTTAGCTTTAGTACCATCATCATTAATACCATTTCTATCTTTAAAATCTTCTTGAGCTTTAAATACTTTATTAGGATTAGCTCCACCCATAACTAATTTAGCCGGACTAACACCATTAAGTATAGGCTGTGCAGAATAAACTTTAAGTTCATTACCATTAGTTTCAACAACTTCACCACCTTCTACTTCAATACCAGTTTTATCACTAGGACCAATATCAATACCACCTTGACTATGTTTTCTTCCGTTCATATAAAAGAAATTATTACCAAGAGGTTGGGCAATACCACCAGCAACTACATTTGGTATTTTACCACCAACAGCATATTGTTTTTGAGGAAGATTTCTTCCATTACTTCTAGTAGTTTGAATAATATTAAATGGAAATGTTGGTCCAAGTTCATCATCACTAGGAAGAGATTCTTTATTAAAATCTTTAACATAATTAATAAGTCTACCAGCAGTATTATTCATTAATTTTTCTCTATTATCTTTAGATACTAAATTGTTTATACCATTATAGAGAAATTCATTATCAAGTCTTATTAAACCAGTAGATTTAGCAACTTTATCATAAACTCCACCAAGTGGAGGAATACCATTTTGAATAAATCTTCCATTATGAGTAACATTACCTCTAAATGTACTAGGTAAATTACTTATATGAATAACTTTATCTTTTCTAGGCATTTTATATAATATAATGAGAAATTATAATTTGATTGATTTTAAGGCTCTCTGCTGAACGATAGCCTATCAGTCGATTAATAGTTCATACCTATATATAATAATTCAACAGAGAGCAAAAGACTAGCGTCTATGACCGCCACAGCGATATACATTTAGCCTATCTCGATATACTGATTGAGGCATAACAGGTTGTTGAACAGTACCATTAGTAATCCATTCAGGACGTTCAAGACCAGTTTTAGGAGCACTATAACTAGCTTGGTCAGCTTGTTTAACTTGAATTGGTTGTTGTCCTTTACTTCCAAACATACCACCAATTAAACTTCCAGCAGCACCAATAGCAGCACCAATCCACGCTTTTCTACGTCCACCACATTTATATTTATTAATAAAACTAGAACGTTGATACATAGTCATTGGATTAGTCATTTTATCAGAAGTAATATTAAGTTGCTGTTGACCAGCTTGAAGTTGTTTACGTTGTTCAGCTTCTTGAGCAATACGTTTATTTTCATTAATTTGTTGATTAGCAGAAATACCTTGACCTATTGCAGTACCTAATTCACCAAGTCCTTGAACTCCTGTAATAGAACTAGCAAGATTACCTAAACCGGGAAGAGCATCAGCAAATTCAGTACCGAAACCAGCTTTACGTCGAATTCTACCACCACATTTAAGAGTAAGCTTATCATTATATTGACCAACATAATCTTGATTAGCATAAGCACTAGTTAAAGCTTGAGCATTTTGTAAAGCATCTTTATGGTCTTGTGCAGCTTGAGCTTCAGCTTGGGCTTTTTCTTGAGCTTTCTTTTGTTTATTACCTTTAATTATACCACCAGCAATACTAGCAGCAGCACCAATAATAGCACCAATAAAAGCTTTTTGTCTTTGTCTATCTCTATATTGTATCATAATTTTCTAAATTGAGTTTGAGCACATTCAAGACTTTCAAATTCAATGCGCTTATTATCTGAATTATTAAATATAAAACGAACTACAAAATAATTACCATATATTCTACGAAGTTTATCACTTACTGTATTAGGATGTTCTTTAATTGCATTACGGAAATAATTAAAGTTATATTGAGTAAGTTCATACCAAGGTTTCTTATACTTATTAAATTCATTAAGTTTATCAATATTAATATCTATATCATCAGTATCATTATCTTCATTAAATATACGAAGTATATCTCCAGCATAAGGATGTTCTCTTAAATCAACAGGATTATTAATATTATCACTATAAATAGGAATATATATCTTACGTACTTTATATTTAATAAATTCAAGAAATTTAATAAGTTCATAAGATTCATTAACTATAATATCAATATAACTATTATGAACTAATATAGATTCATCACCAACTTCTTGCTTAGATACTAAATATAAACTTCTACTATCATCACCCATGTGAGTATTAAATCTACCATAATTATATTCATTAGTAAATACATGAAGAGGACAATTAAGTCTATCATTGTTATGTTCAGTTTGAAAATAACATTTAGTTTTAGTAGACCAAGCATTATTAAAATAATAATCATGTAAACTAATAAAACTACCTATTTTATAATTAAAACTAATAACTTCATTATGTGATTCTATAATAGATTCTTTAGTATTAGGATTAATATTATCATAAGTATAATCAAACTTAATTAGAATACGATTATTAAATTTATCATGAGCAAATCTAACTTTATTAGGATGATATTTATCTAACCATAATTTAATATCTTCATCCATTATTTTAAGTTGACCATCATCAAATTGATAAAGTTTATGAAAATCATCATTATAAAAAATATAACCAAATTCTCCAACTATATATGCTAAATCATCTTGCAGTCCACCATAACCTTTATCACTAGTAAAGACTTCTTTATAATCAACTTCAAAAGCATCAGGCTGATATAATTGAACATTTTCATCTCTAGTTTTAAGTGCAGCACTTATATCAAACATAAACATACTATGTTGAGTATGAACTAAAAGATAATATCCAATTCCAACTAAATTAGTTATACTTCCTTTATTTTCAGTAATATTTTTATAACCTTCGATAGGAAATATTCTCCAAGCGTTAACTTCACTTTCATCTTGAATAACATTACTACGTCTTATAGTTTTATCAAAACGAGTAATATTAATAATATCATTACGATATTGAGTTAACAATTTAGGAACATATTGGTCAACATTTCCAATAGGGTCTTTAAATAAATCAACACTATTCTTAGGTTCTACAAATGTACCAAAAGCAACACTTTTCTTATCAGTATCTTCTTTAATACTAAAAGCTATCTTACTAGGTTCATTATTAAAACATTTACTTTCAAAGAACTTATCATTATAAAGAGGAAATTGAATATAAACATTAAATGGAATATCAAACCAACATGGTTCATCACCACTATAATAATATTGATTATTAGTAGGAGTATATAATTTATAGTTACCTTCGTTCATTATAACTCCATTATCATTATAAATAAGAACACCATCGTAAGTCATTCTACCATTATATCCATGTTCGATAGAATAAGTTCCACCATTATAACAAACGTCATTAAGTCTTATAAGTTCTTTTTCTTTACTAGTATAAATATTTTTAGTACAATTAAGAACTGTTGCAAGAAACATAGTTTCAGCATCAAGTAGTAATTCCTTATAATCGTCCATTTCAAGAGCAGTTCCTTTTCCAGCTCTACTATCAGTAACACTATCAGCAACTACTAGTTTATAATTATTAATAGGTTTATATTCATTTCTACTAATAACACCTATAACTGGCATATTATAACTATAAGGATAGGTAGTATTAACTACCATATCAACTACATCATGTTTCTCTTTATAAGGTTCAAATTTACATTTGCCATCAATACGAATAATATTAAAATCATATTTAATACTATCATCAATATCAAATCGACCACTATATAGATAACATTTATCACTAGTAAAATTATTAGCTACAAAACCAGGTTTAGTACCCCAACTACCATCTTGCCAAGTAATATTACTAGCTATATTACAATAATCTTTTCTAGTTAGTAATCCAGTATATCTAGTAATAGGTTCAACTTTTTCATAACTAATAAACCATCCAACATAACCTAATTCTTTAATTTGATTCCATAAAGCAGTATCAATATTAGCACGAATATAAAACTTATTAAAAGTATTATTCATGTTATATATAAAATCTCTAGTATGTTCACCATCAATAGCTTCAGCATCAAATATTAAATCAGGTATTCTAAATAGTTCATCACCATTAATATTTTCGTAATAACCAAATTTAGCTTCATTATCAACACCAATAGCACCTATTACTTGATTACTACAAGGAGTATAACTACCACTATTTATAACTTGATAAACATATAAATCATTATATTTATCTTTATCTTGATAATCAATAAAATAATTAGATATAAGAGTATATAGTTCATCTTTATTACTAGCTTCAAGTTCACCAGAACTATCAAGCAATATATTAGTAGTAGGATTATTTATTGGTTCAGCAGTATAAACTACAATTTTATGATTAGCAATATATCTTTTAATATTAGAACTAATACTAGATATTGAAATATCTCCACTAATAACAGCCCAATATGGAATATTACCATTACCTTGATTATTCCAATTAAAAGTAATTATAGTGCAATGAGAACCATCATTAACAACATTATTTATATATTTATCTTTATTAGATAGTTTATATCCTCTACTAGCATCACCATATTTATCAACAAAATGAATAAAGAAATTATATACTTCTCCGGGAATAAGAGTATCATTTTTCTTACGTTCATTAAAATCATAACTAGGTTCAATAGTAGAATGAGTAATTCTCATTTTACAATTATCAATATCAAATATAGTATCTCCAAATAATACTTGCCCACTAGTAAATACAGTATCTTCTGTAAATCCAGTTCCATTATAAACATAACAAACTATTTTAACTGTACTAGGTAAAGTATAAACAGATTGATTATTTTCATATTTATAACTTGTAGGAATAATAAAACAATGACAAGCAAGATATTCTTTAAGATTATGACTACCTCTACTACCTACTTTTATTTTAGCATTATAATTAATCTTTAAATATTCATGTGCTGCAATACCTTGTATAACTGTATCATTAAATAAAGTTCTAAAAGTACGAAAAGGATATTGATTATTATTGAATACTTTATTAATATCTTTAATTTGCCAATCAGCAGTACCAGTAATTTGAAGACTAGCCATTTTAAAATATGGACCTTTTTCACTAACAGCATTAACAGTAGTATAATCATTATAATAAGCATTAACAGCTTTATTACGAAGTTTAATATTAATATCTTTAACAGCTTCTTCTAATGTTTTACCATTACTTAAAGTTCTATCATCGTTATCAGTTTTTTCATTGTAATTAGCAATATATATTCTATTCTTATAATTAATGATATTACCAACATTATAATAATTATAATAGTCAGTAGTTAAATCAGCAACATTATATTCAACAAGAACATCTCTACTAAATTTAAAAATATTATTATTTAAATCATCTGTTCTAAACGCTTGAGTACTATCTTTTTTACATACAATAAAACCAAGTTGATAAAGACCAGAACGACCTCCACTAATATTTATTTCAAAAGTTTGATTACATATATCTTTAGAATCACTAAATGAATCAGTATTACCATAACAATAACCATTTGGTTCATCTTTCGGTTCATAAACATTAGTTTTTCTAAAACAAACTTTATTAATAACTTGTGGAATTATAACATCATTAAAAATAGGAAATCCAATACTATACCATTTAGTATAATTAGTTTTATCTATCTTATATCTAATAAATATAAAATAAAATCCTTTATAAGCTCCACCACTAACATAATTTAAACCACTAATAGTAGGTAAAGTTATTTGTGGAATAACAGACATTTCAGAATCAGGACGGTCAGAATCTAAATCAATATTAATAGTTTTAAGAGGAACATCAACAGAAGCATTATTTTCAGCAATAGCTATTATAAGATGATTTTTAACATTATAAGTATATGTTCCTTTAATCTTTCCACCATTATATTTCCAATTACTATTTACTCTATAACAATTATCAGCTTGTTCATTATATCTATAAATATAAGATTCATTAGAATCAGTATTAACAATAAATAAAATAAGTTCAGTACTAGTTGGAATAACACCAACTATTTTAAAATTATTAATACCATCTTCATGAATAGCATTAGCAATTACTTTACAATCTTCAAGTCCTTCTTCATTAACAATCATCCTATCATCATTACTCACTTTAACATTCTTAGCAGCAACTAATGAATAAGGTACACAATCACCCGGATGTTTATTAAGACTAAGTTTCTTTTGTATATTCATAATTATTTAGGAAAAGTAAAGTTATAAAAGAACTCATTCCAACCACTATCATCATCACTTTGTTCATCTAATAGAATACTAGTCTTAATATCTTTCTTCATACTTTCCCATAGATAGAAAGGATTAGTTCCATATTGACTAGCAGAAAGATTAAACACAGGATGTTTATATCCTCTCATAAGCATACGAGCCATACAATAATAAGTAAGACCTTGAATTAATTTACCGTTAGCAGGTATAACAGGAATTTCACAATGATAATTATCGCTATATTGAGTTTCAACATCTTTATAAACAACTGTTATACAAGTATCATTAAAATTAAGTTCAATAGTATTACCTCCAATAAGAATATAATTATGATTTGACTTATCATATCCTCCACGGGGGGTCTGACAATGAGAATGAACTTCATGCTGACATCTTGGACATTCAGTATTATTATGAACTGTATAAACAACAGGATTACATCCTACTTTACCAGTATCAATAACTTCTCTAGTTCTAGAACCATTAGGACAACAATCATCTGGCATACCAAGATAGTCTTTATTAGTAGCACGCTCCGGACTTTCGTCCTCCGCTTGACCCCCCGTAGAGGATGGAGCAGATTCAGTATCACCACATCTATATTTACTACCATCAGCTCTAGGTACTTCACAACCATTACTATCATATACTTTAAGACCGTCATCAATAAGACAACATTTACTTTTAGCTATCTTATTAATGACGGTTAGTTTCATTTTCTTATCAACTTTACGAAGAACTTTAAGTTCATTCATAGCATCAACACACCAAGCAGGAACTCTAGGAATCCAATCACTTCCATCAGGATTGAAATCATTATCAAGTTTACCAATAATATGTTCTATCGTAATCGTTTTATTATTTGCCATAATATTAGTTTTTATATCTAGTTTTATTACCATTATTATGTGCTCCACGTTCATACTTTTGTTGATTAACATTTCTAATATATTTAAATGGAGCATTAGGTTCTCGTTCAAGATAAACAAGAAGTTTACTTCTTAATCCTAATTTAAGATTAAAAATATCATCAACAGTTTTACATTCAGAATTAAGTTGTTTAGCATCTTTACCTCTAAGTTCTTTATTAATATAATTAACATACTTAAATTTAATAGCACTATAACTATGAGTTCCATTATTAATAAGTTGTATTTCGTAAAACTCTTTATTAGTTTTATAAACTACATAAGGAATACCATCATACTTAAGTCCACGAATTTTATATATTTCTGCTTCTTCTTTATCATAAAGTTTAAGACCTGCATTAATAATTTCTTGTTTCTTAAGTCTAGTAGCGTTCCAATCAACATAAGTATCTCTAGGTTTATCTCTATATCTCCAGAAATTAATAACTAAATCACCAATTTCATATTTAAAATGATAAGCATAGCCTTCAAGAACACATTTATGAACACCATAACTATAATACCTATGAATGTACTTTTTATAATCAGAAAAACTTAATTCAGAACGTCTTGTAGCAAGTTTAAGAGCAACAATATAATCATTTGCTTTTTTATCTAAATTACAATAACGCAAAAGTTGGAGAAGAACAATACGTCTTTCTCCAACTGTATAACTAAGTCGATTATTAATTAATTGCTCTAACTTATTAATTAATTCAACATTATCATTAAGAAATTGAAACCCATATTCATTAAGATTAATTTTTAAATCATCTTTAATAACTTGATTTTTACTTTTAATATAAGCACGACAATCAGCTTTCATCTTATTTATAAGTTCAAGTTCTTTATTATATTTTGCCATATCGTCATTAGAAGTTTCAATAAACTTTTTATAATAATGACTAATATCTATATCTTTAATCATAATTTATCTAGTTACAAAATTATCAATAGGAGTTTCATTTGTTTGACGAGGAACTTCAATAAGATTACGTTTAAATACAATCTCTTTAAGAGCTCCAATCATATCTTCAGGAATAAGAAATTCATCATCATCGTATTTAGCTTCATCATCAATAGGATCATAATTTACATCTTTAGCTTTTTCAACAGTTTCGGTAGGAACAAGATAAGGAATTTCAAATGGAGATTCAATAATAATAGAACCTATATTTTGAAACCAATCTTTATTATTACTAAAGAAATAAATATAACCATTAATATAATCATAAACAGGAAGATTACACATACCTGCAAGATAATGATAAAACTTAGCACTAGCTTCTTTTGCAAATGGTATTTCTATCCCAGTATGTCCGGTAGTTCTAATTGATTGGAAAGGTAAGTTATTAATAAGTCTAACTGGCTTTGGAACTTCTTGTTTAGTACGTTTAATTGCAGGAAGCCCAAGAGTTTGACTATTATATAAGTCACCATCAGGAACATTAATAATAGAAACACGAATACGTTG
>ULQB01020732.1_pt1 | contig 25530 bp, 25 predicted proteins | sample 1954041 | NCBI WGS metagenome assembly ULQB01 (sample SAMEA4835644, study PRJEB28245) | human gut metagenome | biome: gut microbiome; material: fecal sample | place: Denmark | collected 2008 | reverse complement strand
GATCTGCAGCTTCACGGGCGCGATTTTGAGATAGCTGATGAACGAATACACAATGTTCCGCTGCTCTCTCGCGCTGCGAAGCAGAAAATTGATCGGCACGATCTCCAGAATTTTAATAAAACGATGGTCTGTCGTATAGACGATACCGTTTTCAATTTTTTGAATCGGCACATACGCCGCAAGCGGATTGCCGGGGCGCTCCGCCTGCTTCTTCTGCCGGTAAGCGGTGTCCAGCATCAAGCGGCGCGTGTCCTTTGCAAAGCGGATGCGGCTGCCGTCCTTTTTATAGGCGGCGGGCTGCACAGCCGTGCTGGGGCCGGACTTTTTATCCCACGTCGGGAGGATTGCCTGCTTTCGGCTGCTTTTGCCGCCGCTCTTACTTAGACTTCTGCGGTTGCGCAGGAAACGAAAAAACAGAATGATATAGGACGAGAGCGGCATTCCCGCGATCCCGATGAGCGCCAGAAGCGCCAGCGGCAGTGAGGTCAGGCAGAGCAGGATGATCCGGACGGTCAGCGTCAGCGAGAGCGTCAGAATCGGAAGTCCGGTGCCGACGGCAAGGATGACCGCCTCGACCACGTTTCGCGCCTTGAATAAGCCGCCGAAGAACGAGCCGCCCTCAATAAAGTTTGGCGGGATCACATAGCTGTCCCGCTGTTCCTGACTCATAGGTTCTCACATCCGATCTTTTCTTTGCGGCGGATTCGGCAGCTTCTGCACGATCTTTTCGTGATAGGCGATCTTGCCGTCCTCCGCCTGATAGGGCTTTCGTTCCACGGTGTCCGCTGCGTACTGCTTATACCATGCGGCGTCGTCCGCGGAGTAGACCTTGCTGTAATCGCCCTTCGGCTGCTTGTACTGGTCGGCATGATACATACAGAAATCAATGCCGCCCGGATGCTCCGGCGTAAACTCGCGTCCTGTGATGCGGCCGCCGCCGATCTCCACGTCCTGATAGCGCGGAATGTTGGTTGCGTGTTCTCCGAGCGCGGTGAAGCCCATATAGGACATCAAAGAACGTGTCGCGGTCTCGCCGGTGATGGAGCCGGTCGTGCGGTAATCACCCTGGGCAACCGTGCCGATCACATCGTTGGCAAACGCGCCGCCCTGATAGAGAGATTTTGCGAAAAGCGTTCCACCGAAGCTGCGGAACTGCGTCGGTGCGGACGGGATCGGCGCAGGCCGGGCGGCAGGCGCTTCATTTGCCGGGGCAGAAGCGGGCGCAGCAGATGGTGTTCTGCTGTGCAGGAATCTGCCGGGACGCCCCTGCGCCTGAACAGTCCGCTCTGCAATGGTGGTTTTGGAAAGTCCATTGTGGACGGAGAAAAACTGTTTGTCGGATTGCGCAGTATGCTGTCGGGATTGCGATTCCACCTGTCCGAAAGTGGAGCTTTGCGTCTCCTGCTGGGTATGCTGCGCCTGCTCACGCTGCGTGATTCCAGACTGTTCCGTGTGAAAACCATCCATCGTATCATGCTGTGCATGGTGGCTTTCCTCGGACTGCACCTCGCGCTGGGTAACACCGATCTGCTCCTGTTGCAAGGCAGACTGCATGACCTGCGACTGTTCCGTTCTGGCTTCTTCGCTGCTTGCATCAAATTCATCCGACTGCACCACAGAGCCGACAAATTCGCCCTGTTCCGACTGGAACGCCAGATGCGATGCCTGCTGATCCTCCGTATGCAGCGCCGCGTGGAACTGCTGCTCCTGCGCGGACTGCGTATCCTGATGGAGCTGGCTGGCATCCATAGAATGCTGGGATTCGTGGAGCGCTTGTTGGGACTTTTCACGCTGTTCCGAGTTTACGGCGCGGGAAGAAACCGTCTGCTGATTCTGGTCAAGCTGGCTGGTGTTCTGCCGCTGCTGCTCGGAAGCGGACTGCGAACCGGAATGGGTGTCGCTGCTCGCGTGTGTCCGGCTGACGGTCGACTCCGCCTGTTGCGGCTGGACGATATTTTTCTCCGTCGTTGCCGTGCGCACAGCATCGCTCGCGATTTTGCGGCTTGCCATTCCGACCAGACCGCCGCTGAAAAAGCCTGCCGCAGCCGCGCTTCCACTGCCGGATTTCCCGGATGCAGGAGCAGAACCGTGACGGCTGCGGCTGCCCAATGCGCTGCCGACCGCGCTGGTCGCGGTGTTGATGGCGCGCATGGCGATCATCGCCTCAGAGAGCATGGAGCCGCCGGTATGCCCAACGTTCAGACCGAGACTGGACAAGAAGCTGTCGATCTTCTGCGACACTTTCAAAAAGGCAATGGCGCACAGGAACCACACCAGCACGTTGCCGGAGACGGCTTCTTTCCCGGAAGCGCTGACCGCGGATTCTACGTCGCTCTCGGAAATAGCAAATGCGCTAGTTGACATAACTGCAACGAGGACGAAAATCAGCAGACAGTTCAAAAAGAATCGTTTTCTCATGGATACTCCTTATAGGGACAACGGATTTGCGATAAACGTGCCGACCATGCTGGTAAACAGCCGCAGGCACCATGCGTTCATGAGCAGCAGAAACACCTGCCCACCCCGCATCCGGCACCATGCCTTGAAGATGTTTGCTGTGGACTGAGAGCCGCCCATCGAAAACGCGACCGGCGCAGTGTAAACAAGAACGCCGAGCAGGATATACCGCTCGGCGGCTTCAAAGAGCAGCTTCAGATAGTTCCACGCCAGCAGCACAACGATGATGAGCACGATCAGCGTGACCGCGCCGTTTGCGCAGGCGCCGATGATGACCAGCATGACGGAATTGAAATCCGCAAAGCTGAGCGGCGGCAGTTCAGAGGTCAGAATCCAGTCATAAGGCGTGCCGCCGATCTTCAGGACGATCTCGACGATGCTTTTCGCGCAGTAGGTGAGTGTGATGAAGATGATCGCGCGGAAGGTCAGCTTGACCGGGTGCTCTGCTTCAAAGCCAGCGCCCAGCCAGTAGTTTTTGAACAGGTTCCAGACCCACATCAATAAAATCAGGCCGATGCCGATGGCAGTAAAAATATCATGCATTGTTTCGGCTGCCGGGAAGTAACGCAGAAACGTGTCCATCCCGCAGCCGAGCGCGCCGAGTACCGACGTGTTGATGAGGTCCAGACCGTGCATGATCTGTTCGGAGATCCATTCGACAACGCCGTCAAGAATCCCCATGCCTTATGCCGTCCACTGACCGCCGGAGAAGAACGGCGTAACGTAGGCCATGATGAAGCCGAGACCGTTCAGGATCGCCCAGGTGATCGCAATGCGTTTGAGCCATGCACGCGATTCCTCGACTGTCCGGCCGCTGCGCGAGAAATTCATCATCAGCAGTGCGACGGACGCGGTGACGATGGCAGCGATGGTGGAGATGAGAAGAATTTGCTGATAGACGTCTTTCATGATCTCCGTCGCCTTTTCCCAGATCGTCGTGGCCGAAGCCGGCTGAATCAGAAGCGGCAGAATGCTGACGCCGAGCCATGCGGCATAGAGCCAGCGCCCCGGATTTTTCCTCGGTGGCGGAAGCTGCGGCAGGTTGTTGGTTGTGTTCAAAGATGCTCCTCCTTTTCTTTTCCCGATGCAAAAAGCAGACGCCCAGTACAGGCGTCTGCTCGCAACAAGATTCAGTTTTATATGCTTTTGAGCATCTTTAGTATAGCATATCCGGATTTGCGCCGAAAGAGCAAAAGCGTGCCAATGTTGCGACAAAAGCAGTCCTATTTCCTCAACATCTTATTTACAGATACAGCGAAAAAGGCTATACTAAATAATGGGAATCTGTTATTGAACTGTTGAAAAATGCGATGAGAATAAGGAGGGAGCATTTATGAATACCGAGAACGAGGAAAAACTGTATGAGTTTATTGTAAACTATGAGGAACGGATATATGCCAACGAAGAACGACGCGAAGATGCTCTTGTGCAGCAGGCATCTCATATGCAAACAGCATTTTCAGTGTTGTCAACGGTTATTTTGATGGTTGCTGCAATCGTTATTGACCATCGTGGAAAGTTAAGCCTAGAATATTTACTAGCAACTTTTTCTGTAATTTGTTCAACTCTGCTATCAAGTTTATTCTGTGCGACGAAAGCCCAAAAAAGATATTCTCGAAAGTCGTTTCAAAGAGCAGATGGGTTCCACGTTGATGCTTTAAATGAAAGAGGATTGCTGGAAACAAGGATACAACAATATGACTATATAGCACGCACTTATGCTGTGCTGCATCCGTCTTTAAGAGACGTGAACGAAAAGCGAGTTCGATGGATTGTGAGATCAATGACCCTATTTCAAATAGCATTAGTAATGTGCGCATTGGCGTTTGTCATCTCAATAATTCTATTACTTAGCTAGTAATTTCAGGGGACTTGGAAACTACACAGGATTGGGAAATATATAATAGCGAAAAATGATGTTTTATTCAGTGTTATAGTTTTCCAACGAGCAAAAGGCAATGTTAGTGCATATACTATCAGCGAACAAGCAGTATGCATATCAGCAAAATTAGCAGTATATTTCTTGACAAATTTTCTTGCCAGTGTTACAGTAGAAATGCGGAGGTGAATAACATGGTCAATATTGCAAGTGCAATTCGGAACACGGTTCCCATTTCTCTGTTTAATAGAGGCCTTGCCGGAAAGATTTTCGATGAAGTCAAGCAGAGCGGTGCGAAAGTCGTTATGAAAAACAATGCTGCGGAATGTGTTCTTCTGTCTCCTGAAGAATATATGAGCTTAATCGATGAAGTGAACGATGCAAGATTACTGACGTTGGCATCTGAACGCATGGTAAAGGCGGACTCTGCAACGTTTGTCCCGGCAGAACATCTCTACGAAGAACTCGGTATTACGCAGGATTCTCTGGATGCCGTTGGTGAGGTAGACATCGAATGAACTGGAAGCTGGTCTACCTGCCGGAGGCCGCAAAAGATCTGAAGAATCTTGCTGGAAATCAACGTCTGATGGTCGTTAAGGCTATCAACAAAGTTCTTCAAAACCCGCTCCCCGTCACAGAGGGCGGCTATGGAAAGCCGTTGGGGAATAAACAAGGCAATGATTTGGCTGGACTTCTAAAAATCAAGCTCCGGGATGCCGGTATCCGTGTCGTGTATAAGCTGATCCGGACAGAAACAGAAATGTTGGTAGTCGTCATCGGAACAAGAGCCGATGATGAGGTTTATGAAACGGCGCAGCACCGGGCAAAAAAGAATCATTTATGAAAAGCAGCATCACTCGCACAGAATGTGGGTGATGCTGCTTTTACTATGGGATAAAGATATGATATACACAAATGAAGGGCGCTTGAACAGTACTTCCTGATGTAATTGTCTGGTGTGGTGCTGCGTCCCGTTTTTCTAAAATAACACTATTGCGCCCTGGTTGGGTTAACCGAGGGCGCAATGAATGGTATGCTATGAAATGGACAGTGGAGTTAGGAGGAAGACTTATAATTTTTCTTCGAGTGTAAGATGATGAAGGATGGCACGACCGTGGTTTTTCTGTTTCCAACGTGTCACAGCGCTGCTATTAACTGAGTGGGTTCCTGTTCGATAGACTATTCTCTGATAAATGATGTAGCCGCGGAGCGAAGGAGAAATCAAATTAATGGTGTTTTCAAGCTGTTTGATAGCTTTATCGATTTCTGAGCCCTTTAGTTCAATGTAATAGGACTTGTGCGCATCGTCATTGAGCAAGAGATAATCACATTTCTTCTCTTCAACACCGCAGATAACTTTTCCATATATCATCTGTCAATAACGGCACCAAATAGAGATTTTGTAACAAGTATAGGAAGTCAAGATGCGTTTGTACGTGAACTGCGAAATATATTAGAGCGCATAAAAAATGACAACCCCGCAGCCGAGTGCATTCATATTTTTCCAGCAATGCCAAACTCCCTTGCTGTGCGGATGGGTATGGATTTTATGCCAAAGGCAGATTTGCTGTGGCTTGCGATATTTGCACGAGAAAGGGATGCTTCATAGGGATATCAGCTTGTCGAATGTATTTGTCAAACATTATGAAGATGTGGATGTTGTAAAAATTGGTGACTTTGGTTTGGTGAAAATCCCAGAGAGTAATCTAAACAAAGATAATACATAAATTGATAAAGTATGAAGGCACTTATTCTACAACAAGAAGTTGTTCAACCTTATTCTTTGTTTTTAACAATGCAGTTATGATTTCATTTTTGTGTTCGTCTGTTAAACGAGCTGTGAGGGTAGATACGCTTACAGCATAGTTTATATCATCGCCCTCTCTTCCAAGAGACGTTGCTATGCAACTGATAAGTTCTTCATTTTCTTCGTTATCCATTGCGTAATTATTTATGCGAACCTGATTAATTTCTTTCATCAAATCAGCAAAATCCGTGATTGTGTTCTTTGTTACTGATATCACATTGCTAGACTCAAATATCTTTTTAATTTCTCCGTTTGGCAAGGAGGCCATGATTGCTTTTCCGGTAGCGCAACGATACATAGGGAGCCTCATTCCTATTTTAGAAGCCATCTGAATTGAACCAATCGGTTGAGTTACTTTATAAACATACACAACATCATTTTCATCACGCACCACAAGATGCACCGATTCACCAAGAGAACTGCTTAATTCATCAATATACGGCTTTGCAATTGCGATTAAACTTGAACGGGGTGCCGTTTGATTGACGAGTTCATAGAGTTTTAATGAAATCCTATAATAGCCACCACGCTCATGAATCACATACTTCAAAGAACATAAATTATTTAAGAGCCGATGAGCAGTAGGGAGAGCTAAATTACACTTTGCGGAAATCTCTTTTAACGAAAGAGGATTTGCAGACCGTGCTAATAATTCAAGCAACTCGAAAGTGCGCTCTACACATTGAATACTACCCTTTTCCATCAATATCCTCCATAAGTGTTTTCTTCTTTTTTGAAATATTAGCATTGGGGTGTTTGTTTGCTACCAGAACTTTTTGCAAACGCTTCAAAAAATAGAGGAAATTATTCCTAGAACTTACAGCGCAATGATTTTATCCTATTTTATCATAACGTTCAAAAAATTAAAAGAGTTTTTTGGATTTCCACTACACGAAATTCAATGCGTATATTTGTGAAAATTGTACATGGCCTGAAATATTATTTTATTAGTTTTGTCAATATTCTTCTCGCTTAAGTTTTAGTATAATTTCCACATAAAATAATCAATAGTTACGTGGGTTTTCACTATGCGAAACATACACCCATACGATAGAGTTCAAATATACCAGCAACCATTGTAGAAAGGAAAGTCAGTAATGGCAGAATATCTTTTGGCCCATGATTTGGGTACCAGCGCTAACAAAGCAGTTCTTTACGGACTAGATGGGAGATTACACGGAAGTATCGTAAGCGCGTATCCAACCGTTTATCCTCAAGACAGATGGGTAGAGCAGCGGGCAGACGACTGGTGGAAAGCTGTATGCCAATCTACTTACTTGCTATTAGAACAGACGGGTGTAGATGCAAGTGATATTGCGGCTGTAAGTTTCAGCGGTCAGATGATGGGATGCCTATTAGTAGATCGAGATGGAAATCCCCTGCGAAACATGATTATCTGGGCAGATACGCGTAGTAACCTGCAGGAAAAACGCATGATTGAAGCGGTGGGGATGGATGTTGGCTATCAAATTACAGGGCATCGCCTAAGTGCATCCTATTCAGCGGCTAAACTACTCTGGGTACGTGACAATGAGCCGGAGATCTATCGTCATACATATAAAATGCTTCATGCGAAAGATTACATCATTTTCCGCATGACTGGGGAATTTGCCTCTGAATACAGCGATGCTTCATCTACAAATCTTTTTGATATTCAAAAAAAGCGATGGTCAAATGAATTGATAAAAGACTTTGGCATCCGTCCTAGCATATTGCCTGATCTATATCCCTCTACATATGTAATAGGTACGGTTACAGCAACAGCTGCTCAGGCAACTGGGTTATGCGAAGGAACTCCTGTGGTTATGGGCGGCGGGGATGGAAGCTGTGCTTGCGTCGGGGCAGGTGTGGTGGAAGTTGGAAGCGCATACAACATATTGGGTTCTTCTTCATGGATTTCTTTTGCATCGAATGAACCGTATTTTGACGACGAGATGCGTACATTTAATTTCGTGCATCTTGACTCGAACCTTTATACTCCAACCGGAACAATGCAGGCAGCCGGATATTCCTACAGTTGGTATCGCGATATGCTTTGCAATGAAGAACGTCGTATTGCGGATAAAGAAAATAAGAGTGTTTATCAGTTGATCGACGCAGGGGTTAGCCGCTCTAAGCCTGGTGCTGGTGGTATGCTTTATTTGCCGTACCTGTTAGGCGAAAGATCTCCGCGTTGGAATCACAAAGCCCGTGGAGCATTTATAGGTATGACGATCTCTACCACAAAAGATGATTTTGCACGCGCGATTCTAGAGGGCGTAGGGTACAACTTAAAGGTCATTTTGGATATTTTTGATTTGAGAGAACCTATTAAAAATATGCTTTTGATCGGCGGTGGAGCGAAAGGGGAGGTGTGGCAGCAGATTTTAGCAGACATCTGGCAAAAACCGTTGATGATTCCAGAATATTTGGAAGAAGCAACCTCAATAGGTGCAGCGGTATGCGCAGGTGTTGGCATTGGGGCCTATTCTTCCTTTAGTGCAACGAAGGATTTTAACCGAGTGGTGAAAACAGTTTATCCGAACCCGGAAAATTTCGCGCTTTATCAGAGAATGTATCGTGCATTTAATGAGGCTTATTATGGGATAGAGAACACGTATGAATTGCTTTGGTAGTTCATTGTATAAAGATAATGGTTAGGCAAATCGATGATAAGGCCGTATTTGGTAAAAATGAAATGTTTTGAGGTGTAATTTATGAATAGTGTTATACAGTCGCTTACCCCGGAATCTCTCGCGAAATACTTTGATCATACGTTGTTGCGTCCAAATGCAACGAGGAAAGATTTCGTGGTATTTTGTGAAGATTGCAAAAAGTATGGGTTTAAAATGGCTGCAATTAACCCAGGGGCAGTGGAGTTGTGCAAGAAATTGCTACAAAACAGTGACGTGCGTGTAGGTGCAGCAATCGGTTTTCCATTGGGTCAAACGACTATCGAAAGCAAGGTGTTTGAAACCAGAGATGCTATTGAAAAAGGCGCTGATGAAATTGATTATGTTGTTAATTTGACGCAGTTAAAAGATGGAAACTATGATTTTGTTCGAAAAGAAATGCAAGAAATTGTTGAGGTATGCAAAGCGCACGATGTTACTTCAAAAGTTATTTTTGAAAACTGTTACCTCTCTGACCGAGAAAAAAGAATCCTTTGTCGAATAGCTCTAGATGTGCGGCCAGATTTTATTAAAACTTCTACAGGTTTTGGAACAAGTGGTGCGACCTTTGATGATATAAGTCTGATGCAAGATGAAGTGATGGGTCAGATTAGTATTAAAGCTGCGGGTGGTATTCGCGACCTTTCAACTGCGTTGCGCTTTATTGAGATGGGGGTACAACGCATAGGTTCTACTGCAAGTATCCGAATCATAGAAAGTTTCCGACAAGAAGCTAAATTAATATAACAAAGAGTTGATCTTTAAAAACTAATTCAATTTCAACTTGAGCCTCTTTATAAGTTTAGCTGAAGCGAACATTTAACTGAAAGTATCCATAATTGCCTTATACCCCTGTGCTTGTACACACTCAACCAACAACTTCCACATGAGCTCTACCATTTTCTATTTCCTATTTTAACATGTACCTAAAAATTGACTTGGACTGTCCTTTTCTAATCGCTTTACTTCTCTGAAACACTATTGAATAAGACATGGTTACTTACTGTGTTTTATATAGTTCAAAAAATCACAAAAAATATTTAAAAAAAAGGAGTTATGATGATGCGAGCAAAAAAATTAAGAATCCTTGTCTTGGTATTAATTGCTACCATGCTGTTTGGTTTGGTAGCTTGTGGAAACAATACCACTCCGGCTAATGGAGATCCTATCTCCGGTACACAACGGTTGGTAGTCGCTATGCCTGAAAATGTAGTCGGCTTTGATCCTGGCAACTCAAAGGGAAATGCAGACAATATCGTAGCGATGGTCCAGTATGAGGCATTGGTGGAAACCGATCATACCGGCAATTACTCTCCCTGTTTGGCTAAAGAATGGGAGTCCAGTGAAGATGGAACGGAATGGACATTCTACCTCCGTGATGATGTTACTTTCTCCAATGGAAGCAAATTTGATTCCAATGATGTGGTAGTGTCCTATCAGAGACAAATTGACGATAGGACCTTGGGTTGCTCTGCAACATTCTGGGCTGAACTCGCCTCTGTTGAAGCCATCGATGAGTATACCGTTAAAATTTCTACCAATAGTCCCATGGCTTCATTCCTTTTAAGCGTCAGCCAAACCTACATCATTGATGATGAAATGTACGCAGAGTACGGTGAGGAATTTGGCCCGAAGCGCATTGGCGTTGGTACTGGTCCTTGGGTGTACGAAGACTGGGTTGATGACGGATATGCACTTTTCTCTTATAACGAGAATTACTGGAACAAGAGCGAGTATGATCCCTATTATGATGAGTTGATGATCCGTACCATTGGTGAGGCATCCAGCGCTATTGCAGCTCACCTGACCGGGGATATTTCTGCCTATACTGTTTGCGGTGGTATTTCTACGGATTTGCTTAGCATGTACAATGGTTCTGAGGATAAGATTGACATCGTATCTTACAAAGATGGCAATTACTATATTCTTGGTTGTAATTGCGCAGAGGGAGAAATATTTAATGATGTTAATCTCCGAAAGGCAGTAAGCCTTTGTATCAACCGTGAAGATCTGGCAGCTGTTTACGGCGATGCGTACCCGGTAAACGGTATTATTAGTACAACTTGCTTTGGATACAACGAAGACATTCCTATGTGGGAATATAATCCAGATGAAGCTGCAAAACTCGTGGCAGCCAGTGCCTATAATGGGGAAGAAATTGAAATTTCGACCAAAATTGGCCTTCAAAAGTCTGAAGAGCTGGCGTTGCTGATTTCAGAATCTATGAATGCGATTGGTTTTAACACAAAGGTCAACATGGTGGAGAGTGCAGTATTTAGTGACATTCGTTCTCAGGGTAATTACGATATGTATCTGGCTAATGACATGGCCACTGGCGGTGATCCTTCCAAATATTTGTCCTCAAAAGTTATTAATGATATTCATAAGCATGGACTGAAGAACGATGAGGTTCAAAGATTGGCTAGTGCTATCATTACGACTCTTGATGTTGAAGAGAGATATGAGCTATGCACTGAATTTGTTGAATTGACAAACTCACTGTATGCCCCTCATATTATGTTGTTCCAGACGAATGCGAATAATGCGGTCAACAAGGGTATTACTGGAATTGAGTTTTATCCCGATTCTTATATCTCATATAAATATGTTGATTATGATCCGTCTCTTGTCCAGTAAATTATAATCTGGAATTGCCACATCCTGTCCACCACCATAAACTGAACATAAATGAACAGGATGTGGCAATCCAATTGCCCAAGTATTTGATGAGTCTGCGGGTAATCGGATGACCCGTCTTGGTATGGATAGGGGGACAAAAATTGAGTCACATTTTTCGTTATATTATTAAACGGTCGTTGCAGACGCTGGTTGTTTTGTTTTGCGTCGTTCTAATTTCATTCTTTTTGATCAGAATGGCGGGAGGAAATCCTGCTCGGATGGTTTTGCCAGAGAGCGCGACAGAAGAGGCAGTTGCAGCGATGGAAATTAAGTTGGGCTTGGATAAACCTCTGCCGGTTCAATTTTTAATGTACGTTTCAGATTTACTACATGGAGATTTGGGTACGTCATCGCATTACTCAATGCCTGTTTTGGAACTCGTGACTGGACGTTTGCCCAATACATTGCTGTTGGCTTTTTCTTCTGTTTTGGTGGGTTGTATGCTTTGTATTCCCATGGGAATCATTGCTGGTTCCAATAAAGGAAGCATCATTGACTTTATTACTATGTTTTTTGCGCTTCTGGGGCAATCGATGGCTACAGTTTGGTTGGCAGTGTTACTAATCTTTGTCTTCTCGGTAAAATTAGGCTGGCTTCCTGCCATAGGAACTGGTTCTATCAAGAATATGATTCTTCCTGTGTTAACACTGGCGTATCCTATGGCTGCAGAGACTACCCGAATGGGCCGTTCTGGTATGATTGATACCCTCGGTGAGGACTATATAACGGCTACTTATGCCAAGGGAATTAAGCCGTTTGTTGTGAACTGGAAATATGCTTTTAAAAATGCAGTCTGCCCAGTTATTACACTGATAGGTATAAAACTTGGTACTTACTTGGGCGGTACAATTGTTGTTGAAAGTATTTTTTCATGGCCTGGCATTGGACAACTCCTAGTAACGGCAATTGGGCAGAGAGACTATGCTCTTGTACAGTCACTTCTATTGGTGAATGCCGCTATGTTTGCAATTGTAAACCTGATAGTCGACATTATTAATTCCTTTGTGGACCCACGTATTTCGCTGTAGCAGGAGGGGAAAATGAGTAACAAAATACTGTTTAAGAGGATGTGCCATAGCGCTTTCTTCATGATTGGTGCAATAATTGCGATTCTCATTGTACTAACAACGCTATTGTCGCCCTATTTTATTCAGTTCGATCCCGATACTTCCACGATTAGTGAAAAGCTTATATCACCAGAAGGAATGTCTAAGGGGCTGCAGGGGCATATTTTTGGAACAGATCAGATGGGAAGAGATATTTTTACCAGACTATTGATTGGTGGACGATATTCTCTAATGATTTCTGTTAGTGTGGTAATTATCTCCCTGGTTCTTGGTGTGCTACTCGGTATCATGGCGGGATATTTGGGAGGAATCGTTGATACGATTATTATGCGAATCTGTGATATTTTTCTCGCAATGCCCCAAATGATTTTAGCCGTAGCACTGATGGCTATTTTAGGTAACAACATTTATAATTTGATTTTCGTCCTCACCTTGACAGGGTGGATGCAATTTACCAAAGTTACAAGAAATGAAGTCATGGTCATGAAAAACCAAGAGTTTGTTAAGGCTTCCATTGTAGCCGGGGGACACGGAGGACACATCATGCTGACTCAGATATTGCCAAATGTTACGACCAGTATCATTATTCAGGCCAGCCAAAAGTTCGGTTTAACGATTCTTGTTGAGTCGGCCTTGAGCTTTCTGAATCTAGGTATTCCGGCACCAACAGCATCGTGGGGTAATATGATTGCAAACGGTAGAGAGTATTTGACGGTTGCACCCTGGATGGCACTTGCGCCGGGAATTGCACTTATGATTGCTGTTTTGGCCTTTAATTTCCTTGGTGATGGTTTGCGTGATGTTTTGGATACGAAACGCCTATCGTGATTTAGCAGACAAGGAGACAATAATATGGATGAGCTTTTGAGAATTGAAAACTTGGCGGTTGAGTATCAAAGCGAACGTGCTGTTGCAAAGGCGCTAAATGGCATTAACCTTACGATAGGCAAAGGCGAATCTTTGGGACTTGTTGGAGAAACGGGTGCAGGAAAAACCACGATTGCTTTATCAACTCTTCGGTTGCTTCCAAAACGAGCTTCGAGGATTGTCGATGGTGACATTATTTATAAAAACAAGTCCGTGTTTAAGATGAGCAAAAAAGAATTGATCTCTTTCCGCGGAAATGATGTATCTATGATTTTTCAAAATCCGCTGACCGCTCTAAACCCTGTTTTTACAGTAGGAGAACAAATCGCAATGGTGTTGCGGTCCCACAAAGGGTTGAGCAAGAATGACGCTCTTCTACGAGCAGGGGAACTTCTAGAACAGGTAGGGATTCCGAAGTATCGCCTGAACGACTACCCTATGCAACTTAGCGGCGGAATGCGGCAACGGGTTGGCATTGCTGCCAGCCTCGCTTGTAATCCAGAGCTGTTGATAGCAGATGAGCCGACTACAGCACTGGATGTTACAATTCAGGCTCAGATTTTGGAGTTGATGCGTGGTCTTCAAGAAACTTACAATAGTTCTTTGCTTATGATTACGCATAATCTAGGAATCATTTCCGAGCTTTGTCAAAAGACAGCTGTTATTTATGCAGGTAGAATCATTGAATATGGCCCTACAGAGGAAGTTTTTGCACATCCAGCCCACCCGTATACGGTCGGTCTACTAAAATCACTTCCTTCTCTGGAAGGCAAACGAGAACGACTGTTGAATATTCCTGGAAGCGTCGCAAGTGCACAAGATTTGCCAGAGGGATGCTGTTTTCATCCTCGCTGTAGTCATTGCACCGAGGAGTGTAAGCATTGTGTTCCGAAAATGAAACATGTAAATGGGAGCCATACTGTTGCTTGTTTTCACAGCGAAGGAGGGATGAATAAGTGAATGAAGTACCTGTAACTCCACTGCTTGAAGCGAAAAATATTAAGAAATATTTTAAATTGAAGGATGGCAGGGAACTCCACGCTGTTGATAATGTGAGTTTTAGTGTGTATCCGGGTAAAACTCTGGGTCTTGTTGGTGAGAGCGGTTGCGGAAAAAGTACCGTTGGCAACGTTATTATGCGGTTACTGGAACCTACTGCAGGTGAGCTGCTTTTCCGCGGTAAAGATGTTTTTTTATTAAACAAAAAAGATAAAAAGGAGAATTTTGAACTTCGGAGAAACATGCAAATGATTTTCCAAGATCCTTATTCGTCCCTCAATCCTAAAAAAACAGTTAGACAAATTCTATCTGAGCCTTACATGATAAACCGCGAGACCTTCGAGGGTGATATTGAACAGAAAGTTTTGGAATTGTGCGAAATGGTTGCGTTACCCAGAAACTTACTTGATCACTATCCACATGAATTGGATGGAGGTATGCGACAAGTTGTTGGAATTGCTCGTGCTTTGTCGCTCTCGCCAGACTTTATTGTATGTGATGAGCCTGTATCTTCCTTGGATGTTTCAGTACAAGCACGTATCGTCAATCTACTCATTGATATTCAGAAACAGCAAAACATTGCGTATCTTTTTATTTCACACGATCTTAGCGTGGTGAGACATATATCAAATGATATTGCTGTTATGTATCTGGGACAGATTGTGGAATTGGCGAATGCAGATGAAATGTTCAATCAACCGATGCACCCGTATTCTATTGCTCTTCTTTCTGCGGTTCCGCGTATTGGACAAAAAATGGATAGAATCATTTTGCAAGGCGATGTTCCAAGTCCAATCGATCCTAAGCCCGGTTGCAGATTTGCCCCGCGTTGCTGGATGGCGAAGGAAAATTGTTTAAATGGTGAGACGCCGGAACTTTGCGAGGTTTCTCCCGGACATTTTGTTGCTTGTCCTTATGCGAAGGAAGCTGTAGATAAATGGATGGAAATTAGTAATAATTCATTTTAATATTGGAGGACGACTACTATGATTAACACAGAGAAGAATTTAAAATTCCGCAAACTTTTTGATAGTTCTACAATCGTGCAGATTCCTGTTATTTATGATGCTCTTAGTGCGCTTTTGGCACAGCGAGCTGGTTTTGAATTGGTCGCCATGGGTGGAAATTGTACCATGGCATCCTATATGGGTTATCCAGATATGGGGTTTGCCACAGAGACAGATATGGTTAATCGGGCACGTCTGATTGCAAAGAAATTGCACATTCCTATGTATGCAGACGCTGATACGGGTTATGGTAATGTGAACAATGTCCGTAAGACCATTGAAGATTACGAGGATGCTGGTGTTTCTGGCGTACATCTCGAAGATCAAATTTGGCCCAAAAAGTGTCCTGTCATTACAACAGTCGATGTCATTTCAGAGGGTGAAGCTGTTGAAAAACTAAAAGTCGCTATGAAATCAAGACGGGATCCTAACTTTGTTATCATTGGCCGTACGGACTCTATCTCGAAGTATGGCTTTGATGAGATGGTTCGTCGACTTAAGCTCTTTGAAGAAATTGGTGTAGACATTTTGATGCCTGCCGGAGTTAAAGACGAAGAAACTCGGCGCGCTCTACCTAAGCTGTTTCCCAATACACCAATGCTGGCAGATATTCTTTACGACTGGGGGGATGAGCCTCACTATACGGATAAAGACTTCCAGGATATGGGTTATAAATTTGTTTCTCAGCCCTTTACTGGTTGTTTCCTTGCGCTGCAGCGTCTGGCCGATTACTTTGAGTACTATCGTAAGAACGGCGAAGTAGAAAAGTTCTTGGACTCTGTCTTCCCGTATGAAGAGTATGAAAAGCTTCTCGGCATTGAAGACGAATTGAATATTATGGATACAATTTCATGATGGAATTTGCAGTCCGAATCATCATGCTCACATTTTACGCTTTAGCATGAGTGAGTAGGAGGCACCGCATTCTGAAGGAATGCGGTGCCTCTCAACCTATTATAAATGATGGAGGAATCTATGGATATTCTTAAGAGACTAAATACCGCTGGAATCGTCCCAGTTGTTGTTATTGATGATGCCAAGAATGCCGTTCCCACTGCAAAGGCACTCCTAGCAGGTGGAATTAACGTGATGGAGATCACTTTCCGCACAGCTGCTGCGCCCGATGCGATCAAGGCAGTGGCGGATAACTGCCCGGACATGCTGGTGGGCGCCGGTACCGTTATCACGCTAGAGCAGTGCAAGAAGGCAATGGAGATGGGCGCCAAGTTTATCGTCTCTCCCGGCTTCGATGCGGAAGTCGTGAAGTGGTGCGTCGATAATGTTGTGGCCATCATCCCCGGGTGTGTCACCCCCAGCGAGATCATGGCCGCTATGAAGCTGGGACTGAATGTGGTCAAATTTTTCCCCGCCAACGTCTACGGTGGCCTGAGTGCCATGAAGGCCCTGTCAGGCCCCTTCGGCGGCATCAAGTTCATTCCTACTGGCGGCATCAATGCCCAGAACGTGGGCGAGTACATCTCCGCCCCCTTCATCCACGCTGTGGGCGGCAGCTGGGTCTGTCCTAAGACCGATATCGCTGCCGGCAATTTCGAGAAGATTACGGCCCTGTGCGCCGAGTCCCGCCGGAACCTGCTAGGTTACGAGGTGGTCCACGTGGGCATCAATACCAAGAATAATGACGCGGCTCAGGAAGTGGCCAATGCATTTGGTGCCGCCTTTAACTTTGCCGCGAAGGATGGCAACAGCTCTGTCTTCTCTTCCACCGGCATCGAGGTGATGAAGAGCCAGTACTTGGGTAAGCAGGGACACCTGGCTGTGCGCACGAACCAGATTGATATCGCCATTGCCGATCTGGAGAAGAAGGGTTTCCACGTAGACATGGAGACCGTCAAGTACAAGGGCGTTCGGATGATCGCGGTCTATTTGAAGAATGAAATTGGCGGCTTTGCCATCCATCTGTTACAGAAATAAGGAGTAAAAGCAATGAAGGTTTTAACATTGGGAGAGATCATGCTGCGCCTGCGCGCGCCCGGCCACGAGCGCTTCTTCCAGAGCAACATAATGGAGGCTACCTTCGGTGGCGGCGAGGCCAATGTGGCGGTGTCCTTGGCTAACTATGGCATGGACGCCCAGTACTGCACGGTCTTACCTGACAACGCCATTGGTGACGAGTGTGTCAAAGAGTTACGCCGTTTTGGTGTGGATGTGAGCAAGGTCCAGCGCGGCCCGGGTCGGATGGGCATCTACTTCCTGGAGAACGGCGCCAATCAGCTGCCCAGCAAGGTGGTCTATGACCGCGCCTATTCTGCCATTGCCCTAGCCAAACCCGGTGACCTCAACTGGGATAAGGTGTTCGAGGGCGTCGATTGGTTCCACATTACCGGTATCACTCCCGCCATCAGCGAGAGCGCGATGGAACTGAGCCTGGAATCCGTGAAGGTAGCGAAGGAGAAAGGGATCACCGTCTCCTGCGACCTGAACTACCGCAAAAACCTGTGGAAGTATGGGAAGAAGGCTGCAGAGGTGATGCGCGAACTGGCCAAGTATGTTGATGTCGCTATTGCCAACGAGGAAGATGTCCAGAAGGCTCTGGAGATCACGGCGGATGTGGATGTGGAGTCTGGTGAGCTGGACCGCGAGAAGTATAAGGCGCTGGGCGACAAGGTGCTGTCGGCTTATCCCCACATGAAGATGATCGCCATCACCCTGCGGGAGAGCCACAGTGCGGACTGGAACGGCTGGGCGGCCTGTCTCAACGACGGTGAAAACTTCTATGTTTCCAAGAAGTATGAGATCCGCGATATCATCGACCGTGTCGGAGGTGGCGATAGCTTCGCCGGCGGTTTGATCTACGGCCTGAATACTTATGAGAACAAACAACAAGCGTTGGAGTTCGCCGTGGCTGCTTCCTGCTTGAAACACTCGATTATCGGCGACTTCAACCGTGTCAACGTCTCCGATGTGGAGAAGCTGGCCGGTGGTGACGGGACTGGTCGTGTGCAGAGATAACTATTCCCAAATTCCATCTACACTTAAATGTAAACAGGAGAATGCTATCTTTTCCTTTTCCTCACTATTAGGATTATTCCGGGGCAGACGGATGTGTTATTCTCAGTGATAAGAGTAATGTAGCATTTTTAGTAATCGTTCAAGGGTATGCTTTTAACTGCTGGTTCAGTGGAGAACGGACTCCTTTTTGAAGCAGCCTTATGCTCGACAAAGCGAAAGAAAACTTGACACTTCTGTCCTACAGCTATTACATTGCAGGATCTTTACCACCTGTTGAGAACTGAATTGTTAACTTAAAATTTATTTAGACAGTAGGAGAAATCAATATGTCAATCATTGAACGTACAAATAAGGTAAAGGCAAAAATGGACCAGGGCCAAAAGGTTATTGGATCCTTCTTCACCATGGGCAGCGTCCCCGTTCTTGAGATCCTATCTATGGCAGGACTGGATTTCCTTATGATTGACACGGAGCACGGCCCATATGATGTAGAGACTGCCCAGCAGTTAATTATCGCCTGCGAGAGCAGGGGAATTACCCCCTTTGTCCGCGTTAAAGACTATAACCGAAATTCCGTGCTGAAGATGCTGGATGTGGGAGCCATGGGTCTGCTAATCCCTTTCATCAAAAACGTGGATCAGGTTAAGGAGCTGGTTGGTTATGCAAAGTACAAGCCTGTAGGAGAGCGCGGCTTCGGCGGTGGTCGCGTAGTCACGTATAATATGGACCCCGTCATGGTAGATGTAAGGGACTATTTCGCGTGGGCGAATCGTGAGACCCTACTGATTCCCCAGTGCGAGACTGTGGAAGCTTTGGAGTCCATTGAGGAGATTACCGCCATCGACGGGGTGGACGGTATCTTTGTCGGCCCCTTCGATCTGTCTATAGCAATGGGAATCCCCCAGCAGTTCGATCATCCTGATTTTACTGCTGCTTTGGAGCGGGTAATAACTGCTTGCAAAAAGAACGACAAGTTCTGCTGGGTGTTAGGTGTATCCCCTGAGGATGTATGTAAGCGGTTCGAAATGGGGTTTGACGGTGTACTGACTGTGGACAGCCATTTTTTGATCTTCGGAACTATCCAGTATTTCAAAACACTCGAGGAACTGGATAAAAGTTTGTTATATTAGTCCGGCATCCTGCGCGGAGTGTGGAATTGCTGTTTCTTCGGAAACAGCGTCTGCTCAAGGACAACATCCGTGTAGCTCTTGTCTGCACCCACATGAGAGTCTTTTTCCTTGGTAGTCTTCAGCACTTTGTTACCTGTCTTCTTGGACACGACGTAACTAGTAATTTTGTTGTTTAGAATGTGGATTCTATTATGAGAAATCAAGTCCAAGGTTATCACCTTGATATGCTCAACGGGCCTTTGGCTGGAAAATTATTCATGTTCGTACTTCCTTTGATGCTTTCCAGCCTTCTGTAATTGTTGTTTAACGCTGCAGATGTAGTTGTTGTGGGGCGTTATGTAGGGAAAGAAGCATTAGCCGCGGTTGGTTCAACTTCCTCTCTTATTCATCTGTTCGTCAATTTTTTCATTGGTCTTTCCGTCGGAAGCAATGTGACGATAGCTCAAGATATTGGGGCCGAGCGTTTTGAATACGTGCATCGAAGTGTTCACACAGCCATCACATTGGCAATTACCGCTGGGTTGGCACTTTTGGTCGTGGGAATCCTATTTTCCTGACAAATGCTTCTTATAATGCAGTCGCCCGCAGATGTAATCAACCTGTCTACTATTTACTTGCGTATCTACTTTTTGGGAACCCCCGCCAATATGCTCTATGATTTCGGTTCTGCTATTTTGCGAGCACAAGGCGACACTCGTAGACCTCTTTATTTTCTCACTGCAGCCGGTGTGATCAATGTTTCATTAAACCTGGCGTTTGTTATCTTGTTCCAGTTGAGTGTAGCCGGCGTGGCTTTAGACAATATGTAATGACCTCGCATTTGTAGGAACGTGGATTTACCTGTATAATGTAGGTATTCAAGACTACAAAACAGGGATTACCGCATACAAATGGAGGTCATTGTATGTATTATACCACACTTTTCGTCGGAATGGATGTCCATAAAGAAAATTTTACGGTTTGTTGCTACGATATGATTCAGGATAAAATTTTCTACACGCAGAAACTGGAGCCGGATTACAACCAGATCCTTAAGTATCTGACATTTGTTCGGAAAGCATTCCGAAAGGATGTTGACTTTGTATGCGGTTATGAGGCTGGGTGCCTCGGGTTTACATTGTATCACCAGCTGACCCAGCACGGCGTGAGCTGCGTTATCCTCGCGCCCACCACCATGATGAAGCCCGCCGGAAAGAAAAAGATTAAGACCGACAAGCGGGATGCTGCGCTCATTGCCCGGTGTCTGGCATCCAACAATTTCAGTCCTGTCCATGTTCCGACTACGCAGGATGAGGAAGTAAAGGAGTTTCTTCGAATGCGGGATGACCACAGGCTGGCACTGAAAAAGGTAAAGCAGCAGATCCTGGCATTCTGCCTGCGCCATGGTTACAGCTACACCGCTACCAAGAATCACTGGACAGGGGCACACATTGCGTGGCTCAGATCCCTGAAACCGGAAGGACTCTATTCTGAGATTCTGTCTGAATATCTTCTGACATTCCAAGCCCTGTCCGACAAGCTGGAACGACTGGATCAGCGCATTGAAGAACTGGCTGCCATGAAAGCTTACAGTGAAGGTGTGAAGAAGCTGTCCTGCTTCCTTGGTATCAAGACCCATACCGCTTTGGCTACTATGGTCGAAGTGGGCGATTTCCACCGCTTTGCTTCCGCGAATCAGTTTGCGTCCTATATCGGTCTGGTTCCAGGCGAGGACTCCAGTAGTGAATCCGTAAACAGACTTGGTATTACAAAAGCAGGCAACGCCCATGTCAGAACCTTACTCGTAGAAGCCGCGCAAAGCTACACCAAAGGGCAGGTGGGATATAAATCCGCCGCGCTAAAAAAGCGACAGGCAGGCAACACTTCGGAAGTCATTGCCTATGCAGACAGAGCCAATGAGCGTCTGCGCAGAAAGTATTATAAAATGATCCTTTCCAAAAGCAAACGCACCAATGTGGCGAAGACCGCTGTTGCCCGTGAATTGGCCTGCTTTATCTGGGGTATGATGACAGACCGCATTGCCTAAGCAAACCAAGGTAGTATAACAGTGTGCCAGCAATGTCAAGGCTGCTGACGCACCGCTGCGCGGCTACGGCCTTGACATTCCCGCCCCTCTGTTATTTGAGGAAAGCAAGGGCTGCGCGGCAGCCAAAGTAATTTACCGGAAGGTATCTTGAAGGAGTTCTGATTCTTCAAGGTTCGAGTGATCTACGAAGTAACTATGTTGGCACAGATTGGTGATCCACGCTTTTAGACGGCAGCACTCCCGGCGGACCATTGACCTGCGGTAACCAATCCGCGTATATCAGAGTGGCCAATGCCGAGAACTGATACCAGGACTCTTTCATGATGCCTTTCGGACAATTTAATGCTGTGGTGATCTCTGTTTCCCAAAATTGCCCCTTGACAAAGGTCATTACGTATCAGCTACTATCATTTCTCAATATATTTCTGCCATCCTAGTGTTACGGGCGCTTACTAAAGATACGGGAATATTACATCTAGACTTGAGGTGTTTATGTCTGGATAGAAAAGCAGCAAAACGAATACTGCAAGTGGGGTTGCCTGCTGGAGTGCAAAGCACGGTTTTTGCTCTTTCGAATGTGGTAATACAGTCTTCAATCAATTCTTTCAATTCCACCGCAGTGGTGGCCGGTTCTGCTACGGCTACAAGCATTGAGGGTTTTATTAACACCGGATGTAATGCAATACATCAGACCGCACTTACCTTCTCAAGTCAAAATTATGGCGCTGGCAAGTGTAAACGGGTAGATAAAACCATAATTCTTTGTATTATTTATGCTACGCTAATTGGTCTGTTCTTGGGCAACTTAGCCGTTTTTTGGGGATACCATCTTGCTTCCATTTATACTCCGGGAGAAGAGGAGGTTATCGCAGAAACGTTACTTCACCTTCGTATTATCTGCTCAACCCAGTTTATTTGTGGCGTTATGGATACCCTAGTGGGGGTGCTACGTGGAATTGGTTACTCCTTTGTTCCCATGGTAGTATCTTTGTTAGGAGCCTGTGGTATTCGGCTTCTCTGGATTTTTACTATATTCCAGATTTATCACACGCCAACAACACTCTATCTCTCGTATCCAATTAGTTGGGTGATTACAGGGGGAGCACATTTTATATTTTTACTGCTAATTCGCAAACGTGCATATCTCAAGACGTGTGGGCACCGTATAAAATCTTCTGATCGAATCGGGAGAGAATAATCGAATGGCACTTCTCGCCCAACACTAACTTTTGTAAAAACAATGCAGATAATTGCAAAGAGAAAAATTAATTTTTAGGTTTATAAATGTGACAATATAACACCTAAGAGCTGATTGTTTCCTAATATCCCTTCCTTTTCATGATGTTGCGAGTTCGCCTAACCTCGTATTTCTTCCTTCTCCTATATAAATATAAATATGTAATTATGGTAATCTAACCAGCATATTGTCTGATAAAAAGGGATCGCTGAATGATCCAGATCTGATTAACGTTGGATTTGAAAACTACGAGATGTGTCATGAAACATTTGCACTGACATGGTTGTGCTTCTATATTCTGACAGGAAAGCAAAACTATGATCGCCAGAAAGAAGGAACAATTAAACAATTCTGGGAAAAGGGAACGAATCCGAATAAGGCAAAGCGGTTTGCACCTGTCGATGAATTGTGGAATGCAGTGCAGGCGATTACTGTTGAAAACGCATAGACTTGTAGTACATAGAGTGGTGCTAGCAGTAAGCACCGCTCTACGTACACGGCAATTATAACAAAAACTCCCTCACGATCCCCGCACTATCCTGCGCCGTATATCCCCACAACACCGAACTGAGCACCTCAACGGCTTCTTTGCGCTTCCGGTAATACGTCCGGGGGCTGATGTCGCGGATGTGTGGGCGGAGCTGGTCGATGATCTCCTCGACGTTCTGAAGCTCCTGTGGGGAAAGGTAGGAGTAGTAGAGCAGCCAATAAAATTCTTCGCCGTTTTTGTGTTTGGCGCGCATGAGATCCACAGCGCTGTCTACAAGGCAGAGCATTTTATGGCTCTGCTCGATGCACTTCGCCTGATGCTCCAGCTCCGTGCCGGAGAGATCTGCACCGGCCAGATAGACGGATTCCAGAAAATCCTCGATCGTTTTGCCGTAGTCGATCCGGAACCGGTTCCGAACCTGTCGCACGGAAACCTCCAGACTCCATACCACGTCACGGTACTTCCGCAGCAGTGTCCATGTATCGTGATAGTGCGGGTCTTCGGTCACGTCTGCCGCGGGCAGCTTATTCTTCGTCATTGTCATTCGCTCCTTTCTGCTGGATTGTGAGTTCAAAATACCGCGTTTGCGTGCTGCCGCAGGAGAGCATCAGCCCCATCCGAAGATCCTCCGTTTCGTGCTCCCATAAGACTCCGGTGCAATCGGATAAGGGATATAACCTATACTGGAACCGAGGGCAGGTCGTACAGTAAACGCCCTGTGTTTTCAAGAGCTTCAGGACTTCGGCAATCAGAATCTCCGTGTGCGATTTTGAAACGCTGATCGAGCAATCTGATGCGCAGTCCGGCTGCGCCATATCCTGCGCGCAGTCCTGTACGCGGATGCAGAGATTCAGCGCCATGGCAACTTCTTCTTTATCCACCATAACGTCGGAGATCTGGAACATGGTGGACAGATAGTTCTGCAAATAGATCGCCGTTCCGCTGCGGCCGGGAAACGAGAAGGTCTTGATGTATTCCAGACGCGCGAATTTGCCGAGGATACGTCCGGCAGTCGCCTTGGACACGCCCCAGCGCTTACCGAGCTCTGCGTAGGAAACGAGCGGGCTGCCGGTGCCGTTTCGCAGATAGACCACCGGCCCAGCCTCGGAACCAGCGACCTGATGGTCATTGTAGATCGCGTTCAGCCAGAGATCGAGCAGAGCGTCCATCTCGGAGCATTTTCCAAGACTGAGCAGCTGCGACGCCGCGCTCATCGACAGGAAGAAGAATCCGGAATCCTTTTGGCACGGGCAGCTGTAATCCAGCACGGTGTTATAGCGCGGCCAATCGAGGATGCGGTACTGCACAAGCTGTCCGCGGCCAATCAGGTCGTACTCGATGAAGTGGTGCCGCTGGAGAGAATCAAGCTGCCGCAAAAGCTGACGGTTTGTGCGCGCACGAAACCACGTCCGGAGCTCCTGCAGCGGGCAGATCCACTGACCGGGATGTACGATGTAGCTGATGCCGTCGTACCGCTGATAGGACGTGCGGAAGTTTGCGTAGCAGCAGAGCACCGCATAATGAAAAAGACCGGAGCACCCGTTTGTACGGATGTTCCGGTCTGTGATCAGACTCTGTATGAATTGCCGGTAGATGCGGCATTTGGGGTAGTCTACGATTTGCTTGATTTCAAGTTTGTAATCGGTCATAGGGCAAAATCCTTTCTGAATGAGACGATAGAGACGGTCTTGCAAGTGACGAAAAATAGGATTATAATTATTTTATAAAAGGGGAGTGCGGAAACCAAATTCTGTGAAGGGAAGGACAATCATAAGCGTACCTGCTATGCGGAAAATTGCCTTAAAATTTTCCCTTATTTTTTCCCTTATGAGATTGGTTAACCGCGGTTAGGGATGGTTAAAACGCCCTTAAAAAGTTCGCATATCCATATAGAAATGCTAAAAAATGCAAACTTTAGCTATGGATATCAAACCTCGTTGGCAGTTCAAGTTCTTGTGCCCCGGCCAAAATCGGCAGTCTTCGCAAGAAGGCTGCCGATTTTACTGGTTTCTTCATCAAGATCCACGCTATGCGCATGGATACGGGATCTTACTGGTTCGTTATCCGTCCCTTCTCTGCAGGAAATATGCGGCTCGTGCAGTGGGGTTCTTGGGAGGGCGGCGTTCCGTGGGAGAAAGAACGCGAAAAAGAGGCGGAGGAATGAAAAATCTGCTTGACAAGCGGGCGAATCTGTGATAATATATCTGAGCAGTCGAAAGACAGCAAATGCGCGAGTGGTGGAATTGGCAGACTCGCTAGATTCA
>ULQB01041107.1_pt1 | contig 26396 bp, 21 predicted proteins | sample 1954041 | NCBI WGS metagenome assembly ULQB01 (sample SAMEA4835644, study PRJEB28245) | human gut metagenome | biome: gut microbiome; material: fecal sample | place: Denmark | collected 2008 | reverse complement strand
AGATGTCGAGGCACCATAATCCTTGATGTTGAACGTGTTTGCCGAAGTGATGGCTGGCAACTGTGGCAGTTCTACGTCAGTCCATCCTTCAGGGGTGTTCTGTGCGTTCTGCTCAGCAGTGATGCCGGCAAAAGTTTGTGCCTTAGCAAAGAAAGGCACAGCCATGAGTGCTGCGAGCACGATGGTTTTGATCATTTTTCTATTCATATTTTTTAGGCTTAATTTCTTTTTGGCAAAGTTACTACTTTTCTTTCAATAACTTATACTTTCAGTGTATAAAAACCACGAAAACGATTACGCAATTTCTTGTAGTGATTTATGTTCTGGGTAAAAAAGGTGCAATGTCCTCATCATCGGACATTGCACCTTTAATCATATTATTTATCAGATGTAAGTACTATTACTGTACAATCCAGCGTGGGTCACCGAAGTTACCATACTTACTCTGGTATTTGTCTTTGATGGTGAAATCACCTGTTGAAGGTGATACCCAAAGTTCTGCAGATGAAATGTCTGCAGGATCTCCAATCTGCAACTTTGATTTCCAAGTGAATTCATTGGTATAATATACATCAACGAATGGAGCGTTCTTGTAACTTGTTGCAGTTGCATCTGCCAACGCTGCACTCTGACCGATGAGGGTGTTGCTAACGTTAGGAACAATATTGTTGTTCTTGTTGGTATCGATGAGATACTTACCGCCCACAACTGCGTCATACAAAGTACAGTGATCTACATTTACCTTTGTCATGCTGTTGGCTACAGCAATCATAGGACCTGCAGAGAGGTTGGCGATGGTAGAGTTGGTGAGGTTTACTGTTTCCAACTGTGCCTCTGGAGCATCTTTACCTGCTGCCAACATACCATAAGAACCGATCTTATTGATTAAGCAGTCGTTGAAGTTGATGCTACCGATGGCAGGTTTTATTCCCTTCTGCAGACGGATGATACCACGGGTATTCTTGATATTACACTTGTCAAACTGAATAGAACCGATGTTATCGTTCGTGTTCAAGTTGAGGATGTAGTCTGCGCTGTTGTCCTTATTCTCCAAGTTGAGGTTGTAGAAACGAATGAGATCTTTCTCGCCCTCAATCTTGATTTCCTTCACCTTCCATGTAGAAACGGCCCCAGATGCTCCCCAGAAGTAGATGCTCTTGATGTTGGCTGGGATAGTGAGTCCCTTCTGTTCGCCAGTATCAGAACTTGTCATCTGGTAAGTTGCATTCTTAGGCATTACAATGACAACCTTGTCTGATGTCGCTTCCTTCAATATGGTACCCAGATCCTCGCCCTCGGCAAGAGTCATGACATCAAAGCCTTCAGGGTAAGCTTCTGTAGTCTTGAAAGAGTAAGTACCTCTCAGGTTCTCCTTGTTCCACAACTTCACCTTGTATGAAGAGTTAGCCTTCAAGCCAGTGATAGTCAGCTTACCTGCTGCTACGTCCTCGGCAGTGAAGTCAACCTTGGTAGAATCTTCTGAACTCTTGTAATAGTAAACTGCATCGATGGTCTTGCCTGCAATGAAGCTTACGGTAGCAGTGCTTGATGTTACATCAACACCTGTGATAATCTGTTCAGCCTTGGTTTTGAACTTAAACTTATCCAGGTATTTCCAGTTAGAAGACTTGCCGCTATAGCTGCGACCCTTGATACGGATGTAGTACTCTGTGTTTCCATCCAGATTGTAGATGCTGTCAGGAGTATCTACAAATGAAGAGTCAACAACGCTATGTTCGGTGCCGCCCATAGGAATATCGTTGCTGAGAGAGTCTGTGCTGTACTCAATGATGTAATAGTCGGTGTTTGGCATCTTCTTGAAGCTCACCTCAGCGCGGTCGTCCAGAGGAGTAACCGAAAGTTCGATAGAGTGGAACAGGCGGTCATAGCTAGCGTCAACACTCCAGTCATTGTCATCGGTACAAGATGTCAATGAGGCAAATCCCAGGAGCATGAATGCTCCGGAGATTGCGCTTTTATTTATTTTAGATAAATTCATGATTATTCAAATTTTATCTTTTATTAGAATGGTTGATGAATTGCTTTTCTGTAGCAATCGCTTATTAATAACCATAAGAATTACTCAACTTGCCCTGTGAATCGGCGATACTTGATGTAGCGATAGGGAAGAGGTAGCGGTTCTTTACAGTTGTATTGAGATATGAACTGATGAATGGCAGTTTGCCTTTAAGGTTCTTCTGGTCCTTATCGGTTACCTCTGCACCCCACCAGGTTACACTCTCGTAGCCGGCTGTATTCTCAGGAACTTCATACCAGCATACAGAATTCATATCTATCTTTTCATCTGTAGCAGTCTTGATGGTCTTGTAATAGAGCTTGGCAGGATACTCATTGATCTGAGCCTCATAGTCTGCCTTAAACTGGTCTATCTTCTTGCTCAGGAGGTTCCAGCGCTCCAACTCATATTTACGTACACACTCACCTGCAAACTCCCAGGCATTCTCGTCAACGATGGCATTGAAGAATGCATCCTTGTCAGAAGAAATGCCAGCTACGTATGCCTTGGCATCAGCCTTGTTGGCATCAGCGAATGCACGCTCATGTACCAAGCCTAGAGCGTCGCGGGCACTTAATCCGTTTACGCCGCCTGTAGTAGCGTCAGGATTGCCGTTAAGCTCATTCATTACTTCAGCATACATCAGGAGAATTTGTGAGTAGCGCAGGGTAATGAAGTTGATACCTGTACATACCTTTTCTGTACTTCCCAAGGCTGCCTGACGCCATTCCTCGCTCATCTTACGGATATCCCACTTACCGCAGTAGATACCGAATGGTGCGTTCATGTCGAATGACTCTTTCATTACACCATCTGTCTCCTTCAGGGTGTAAGGAACACAGGTTATGTCACGACGCTGGTCCTTGTGGTCGTATGACCAGAAGAGAGGAGCTGTCATCTTAACCTTACCAGATGAGTTACCCTTCTTGCCATAGCGTGAAGAAGAACCATTGATGCGAACACCGATGGTATAGCCTAACTCACCACTTCTGTTAACACCCAGTGCTACCTCGAAGAGATTCTCGTAGTACTTGTCATCAAGCTTGTTCTGGTTGATGAGATACCACTCGTTCTCATAGCTTGGGTTCAACTGGTGAATGCCCTTGCTGATGATTTCATTGAGATGAGTTTGTGCCAACTGATAATACTTGGTACGCTCAGCTGCACCTGGACGCTGTGTAGGATAGGTTGGGTCGCTGTTCTCTGCAGCAGTCTCATATCCGTCTTTCTGACTTTCGCGGATAGCCCATCCAGCACGCTGCAAGGCAATCTGTGCGAGCAAGCCATGAGCATAGCCCTTGGTGATGCGCTCTGTGGTATATGAGTTCTCGCCTACCCAGCAAAGGTCTGGGATAGCTCGCTCCAACTCTACTATCATGCTGTCCATGATTTCATCACGGTCGGTCTTGCCTACGTAGATGTTGCTCAAGTCTGTCTTAGTTCCTTCCAGCTTCATTGGCACGTCACCGAAGTTTCTTACCAGGTTGAAGTAGAGGAGTGCTCTTACTGTGATAGCCTCGGCACGGTAGCGATGCATCAGTTTGATGTTGCTCTTGGTTTCATTGCCACTCTGTGTGTCGAAGTTGTTTACGAGCTCGATTACATTGTTGCTGTATTCGATACCCTCGTAAAGCTTGTCCCAGGTGGTCTGAATCTTAGACCAGCTACCAGCTACCATGTTGAAGTTGCAGGCACCACGCTCACTGTTGGTCTGTGAAGTGGTAGATGCGTCCTGACCATCTATCAACTCAATATCAGAGTTGGTACCGAGGGTGATGGCCATCAACTGTCCGTAGATACCCTCTTCTGTCAGTTCACCGTATGCCTTGTTCAATACAAGACTAGTATAGTATGGTGAAGTTGCTACTGCATCAGGAGTGTGTTCCGAAGGTGACTGCTGGTCGAGGAAGTCACTACATGATGTTGTTGTACCGAGCAACAATCCGCTTATCAATAATGCTTTAAAAATATTCTTATTCTTCATTGTTATATCCTCCCTTGAATTAGAATGAAACGTTCAAACCAAATACGAATGAGCGGCTCTTTGGATAAGCTGCATAGTCGATACCTGGGCACATTGGATTCTTCTTTGAACTTGTATCTGTCTCTGGATCTGAACCTGAGTAGCCTGTAATGGTTAACAGGTTATAGGCTGTTGCGTAGAAACGTACGTTGCTCAAGTTTACCTTCTTGATAAGGTACTTTGGCAAGGAATAACCCAATGTCAATGTCTGCAAACGGAGGAATGAACCATCCTCTACAGCATAGTCTGTGATAGACATGGTACCTGTTACACAAGGGTTGAATACGCTTGCGTTGGCATTGATGGCATTCAAGGTGTTGTAGATATTCTCGATACCGCCATATTGAGCGATGACAGTTGAAGAAGGCTTTGTCAGATTGACACCTGTGGCTGGATCAACGCATGTATAGCGGTTGATGAAGTCGTTGTTCAGGTTGTAGCCCTTGCGAGAACCCTGATAGAAGCTAGAAGCCAACTTGGTACCATTCACAATCTTGTTGCCGAATGAGTAGTTGCAGAATACAGATGCATCGAAGCCATGGAAGGTTGCGTTGAAACCGAAACCACCTGTCCAAGGTGCGATGGTGTTACCCAAGCGCTGCTTGATAGCCTTGCCGTTCTCGTCTGCCTCCAACTTGATGGCACCTGGAGCCAATGTTCCACCGATGGTACCTACGGTATTTGCGATGTTGGCATCTGCCAACTCCCAAGCTGTACCGTTCCACTTCAAGTCGCCTGTGCCTGTCTCTGGGTTATAAACAGTATAGAAACCGTTCATCTTGTAACCCCAAACCTCACCGAGTCGGCCACCTTCTACGAGTCGGAAGTTCTGGTTGTCATTGCAGAGAGAACCTGCCCACTTATACTCCTGGAACTCTGCCTGGCTGTTCAGCTTGTCAATCTTGTTGCGGTTGTAAGAGATGTTGCCAGTGAAACCGAGTGTGAAGTCCTTCTTGTTGATGATGTCAGCATTGATGGTGAACTCGAAACCCTTGTTGGATGTCTGACCGAAGTTCTGATACTGGTAAGCATATCCCGAAATAGATGGGATGTTGGTCTGCATCAGCAAGTCCTTGGTTGTATTCCAATAGAAGTCGAGGGTACCATTGATACGGCTGTTGAAGAAGCCGAAGTCGAGACCGAGGTCACGGGTGATGGTTGTCTCCCACTTCAGGTTTGGATTAGACAAAGTCTTGTGCTCCAGCATGGTAGTGAAATTACCATCGAAGAATGGCAATTTTGCAGTAGCATCAGACAATGAGTAAGTTGCATCAATCAAACCACTCTTGATACGGTTGTTACCTGCAGTACCATAAGAGAGACGGAACTTCAAGTTTGACAACCAGCTGGCTGTACTCTTCATGAACTCCTCCTCGCTTACACGCCATGCGAAAGCTGCTGATGGGAAGTAACCCCAACGGTTGCCTGCAGCAAACTTAGAAGATGCATCGGCACGGAGAGTAGCTGTGAAGAGATATTTCTCTGCGTAAGAGTAGTTGATACGGCCGAAGTAAGACAAGAGGTTGTCCTTACGGCCGATGGTGTTATCGTTAGGGAGAGCTGTACCGGCAGCCTGGTTAGCCAAAGCTTCCTTGACACCGAAAGTAGTAGGGAAGGCTACGGTTGTAGAGGTGTAGCTCTCATCCTGAGATGACGACCACTCCTGACCTACGAGTACATTGAGCTTGTCACCCTTCAGCAGGGCGTTCTTTGTATCGTATGTCAAGGTATTGGCATTACGCCAGTTCTTGTTGTCCTTGCGGATAATCTGAGTCTGTGGCTGACCTGAGTAACCGAATTTAGAGTTGCGTGATGCGTATGTACCCCAAGCCTGGTCTGTCTTCTCATAGCTCCAGGAGTATCCGAATTCAGAGCGGAAGGTGATGCCCTTGAATGGCTTCCAGTTCAAGCCGGCATTGTAGTTCTGACGGAAACGGCGCTGCTGCTTGTAGGTATCATCCATACGCTGTGTAGGACTAGCCTCTGTGCTGTTTGAGCTTTCATCATCGTCATCGCCGCTGATGAACAAAGGATCTACTGGGCGGAATGTAACTGTTTTGGCTACGATAGAGTTAGAGGCATTGCTCTCGTTGGTATCAGCACCAGAACCCAAACCATTAATCTTGGTGTAAGCCAAACGAGCATTGAAGTCCAATGTCAACCATTTGTTCAACTTGCTGTTGAGCTTAGCGTTGATATTGTCCTTGGTATAGTCAGAAGCCTTCATGATGCTCTTGTCGTCAGTACGGGCATAGCTGATGTTGTACTTTGTCTCCTTGGTACCACCATTTACAGCTACGTTGTAAATCTGCTGCAAGCCTGTGCGGCCGAAGAGGTCGTCCTGCCAGTTGTTACCCTTTACAGACTTCCAGATTTCCATATCATCGTAGTCACCATACTCAGTGTTACCTACTTCATACTGATAGAGAGCGTAGTTGTAAGGATCCATAACCTTGGTCTCCTTAGCCATCTTCTTGAAACCTAAAGATGCACCAAAGCTCACCTGAGTCTTACCCTCCTTGCCACTCTTAGTAGTAACAATGATAACACCATTGGCACCACGGGCACCATAGATAGCTGTTGAAGAGGCATCCTTCAATACGTCGATAGTCTCGATTTCGCTTGGAGCGATATCGCTAATAGAACTTACAGGGAAGCCGTCAACGATGTAGAGAGGAGAGTTATCCTGTGAAAGAGAACCACCACCACGCACGCGGATTTTGATGTCTGCATCAGGCGAACCTTCTGTAGTTGTGATGTTTACACCGGCAAGCTTACCAGTCATGGCCTCGCCTACACTTGAGACAGGGATGTCTGCAAGCTCTTTGGAACCGATGGAAGCCACAGAACCTGTAAGGTCCTTCTTCTTCATCGTACCATAGCCGATTACAACCACATCATTGAGGGTGGTATTGTCATCCTCGAGCTTGATGTCGATAGTTTCTTTACCTGCAACGCTTACTTCCTTCGCTTTCATACCAATGTATGAAATCTTCAGTTTCTTGCTCTTGCCTTTTAAGTTTACTGTGAAGTTACCGTCAATGTCGGTCACGCCACCATTGCCAGCTACACCTACCTCCATGACAGATGCGCCGATGATTGGCTCGCCCGTATTGTCAGTAACAACTCCCTTTACCGTTTGCGCAGAGACGCTTGTTACCATGAACATGAGCGCACCTGCAAGCGCAATCTTCTTTCTGTTATAATTACCAGACATACACTTATAGGTTAGATTATACTAATATAAAAATTTGTTTTCTTACTCTCGATTTGTACGTTTAAGTAGACAAAAACCGCTGTGCAAAAATACACATTTATAGCGCAATTTTATGCACAGTTTTTTTTTTCGTTTGCAAATGTAGGTAAAAAAAATGAATTACGTTAAAGATTCACGTGAAAATAATACGTAAACGTTTGCTTAAAGATTGTTTTTAACATAAAAACCCCTAAAAGTAACTGCTCAGTACCCCTATAGGCATAACTTCTTTAACTTCTGAAAGAGGCTCATTCCATTTATTGCTTAACTATGGCACAATATTGCCCTCAACTGGGGCAACTTTTTGCCATTGCCGGGCACAAAATAATGCGTCGGGAGAAAAATTTCGCTATGCCTACCATCGCCATTCGGAATATGCTTTTCGGCTGCTGGAAGCGTGGTTTTGCTCGTGGGTGAAGGGTGTTTTTGAAAGTAGCTTTCTTGCTTACACTGAGTTGTTACGAAACGGAAAAGAGAGTGGGTCATAAGTTCATGACGCACTCTCTTCTTGTTGGTATATTACTGAAATGTTGTTGGAACAGATAGTATAAGTTTCTAGGATAGTTAGTATCTAACTTTTTCTGTCTTCTTGCTGCCATCAGCAAGAGTCTTCACAACGATATTGATTCCTTTCTGAAGACTGTTCTGCTGAGCACCGCTTATTGAGAAAATGGCTGTGCTTATGGTGGCTGCTTCATCTGCAGCAGCAATGTTCTTGATGCCGGTAACAACAGAAGTCATCTTACCGAAACCACCCATCTCGTTGGCAGCACGAACGCTCCATGTACCTGTAGCACCGGCAATGTCGAGTGACTTTTCTGCTGTCATGGCGAAGAACTTGCCGTCTTTCAATACGATGTACATCTGTGCATCACCTTCCCAAGCGAGCTTGCCATTGCTTTCTGTTGCTGCAGTTGCAGACTTCTGAGCTGCGAGTTCTGCTGGCTTCCAATTACTGAATACCTTATCGAGGCTGAATTCTGCTGCCTTCTCAGCAGTGATGATTGTGTTGTACTCGCTAACTTCCTTATCCTTTGTAAACTTCACGATGTTCTCAGCAGGAGAAATCACCTTGCCGTTCTCATCAACAGTATTGTATTCGAAGAAGTTCTTGGCAACCACGTTCATACCACCTGTTGTCCAGCGAGTTGAAGCAATGTTGGCTGCTGCGTTCTTGTCGAGGATGGTGTTGAGGAAAGCACACTTGGCTGTTCCACCCCAAGAGCGACCGAAAGTGAAGCCGTCAGTAGCTGAACCTACAATCTTACATCCGTCAAATACATAACCATAATCAGTTCCGTCTGTGTAAGGAGCTGTGATGTATGAGTCCTTACCTGGTTCCAATGTCAAGGTACACTTGTTGAAGAATACATCGCCACCACCACAGATGAAGTCTACGATTCCGTGAATGTCTGAATTCTCGAAGTAGTACTGACCCTTATTATTGTTGCTATAGTAAGTATCCTGATATGAAAGCATCTTCACGTTCTTGCAGATGGTCTGGGTACCCTTATCCTGGAGGCAGACGGCACGTCCGGTGCTCTTGTCGAATGGATAAGCATTCTTCAGGGTGAGATCCTGCATGTAGAGACCTGTGCTGGTATTGAACAATGTTGCAGTAACACCGATTCCCTCTACCTCAGGCTTGTTCACGATGATGGTGTTGTCCATGCTCTCACCGATGATAGAGATGTTGTTGCCACTGATTGTAGTGAGACACTTGTCTTCGAGATCGTATGTGCCGTTAGGCAAGAAGATGAATGTACGTGCTGCGTTAGCTGCTGCATTGTTGCCATTAGCAATTTCGAGAGCTGTCATAAAGCTCTGTGCATCGCCCGCCTTTACTTCTATCCAGTTGCCGTTCTGAGTGAAGGCTGGATTGGTCATGTTTACGATGCTGAGGCTGTGGATATATGTATCTCCTCCTTCGAAGGTGAGGGTATATTCACCGCTCTCAGTTGATTCGTTCTGGAGAATACCGAGGTTGCCGTCCTTTGTTGCCTTTGCATCAATAGAACTTACTTCTTTTCCCTTAGGATCGAGGAGGGTAATCTTACCAGTTTTAGAATATTGGCAGAGGTTCATCTTGATGTAACCCTTACCGCCCATCAATACCTTAATCTTGCCGTTTGATTCGAATACCCAACCGTGTGTAGTATCGTGCCACTTGCCGTTTTCTGCAGAAATAGCTTCATGGTCGTTGATGTCGAAACCTTCTTTGGTGAAGTTGTAGTCGTAACGGGCTGTTGCATTGGCTGTCTCTATATCTGTTACGAGTGCATAAAGTGCTGCATCTGAAGTAATGACAGAAGAAGTGGTGAACTTCTTCTCATCCTGCTTCAAGGAAGAAGACCATCCGCGGACTTCTTGCCATCAGCTACAGTTACCTTGTTTTCTACGCCTTCTACGAAAGCTTCAATTTCTGCATCCTGTTCTACTGCCTGTGTGCCGATAACAGTCTTGCCGTCTATATTATAATAGGTGAGGGTGAAATCTGGCTTGAAGCCTACGGTCAACTCATAGGTTACTTCGTCACCGTTAGCCTCTACTACGATAGTTGCTACAGTCTTCTGGTTGGCACCTTCGCCTGTAGTGGTGTAAGTAGTGCTCTTGATGGTTCCGTTGGCTGTGACGAGATCGGTAAGAGGGTTAGACTCTGTGATGAGCTTAGCCTTCTTGGAAACAAGAATAGTTGCGATTTGCTTGCCTTCTGCATTCTCCTCGAAGAGGTCGGCTGCCTGGTAAGCCTTGCCGTTTACTGCGAAACTGCCCAGCATTGGAGTCTTGCTCATATCTACATTACCATAGATTGCGAGGTCAGTAACGTAAGCGTTCTGACCGAGAGCAAAGTTCTCGAACTTAATCTGACAGTTGGTACGGTTTACGTCGAGTGTCAGATCCTCACCGCTAGCTTTTACGATAGATACGTTGTGGATTACTACCCAGTCATCATCGCCGTCACCCTTTACTGATACCTTGATACCACGCTTGCCGCCGGTAGCAGCCTGGTGCAGTGTAATCTTGGTGATGCTTGCCAATGGAGAGGTTACTGCGCTTGGTTAAGCTGTTGTGTATTGGTTTGGATACTTAGCTGTAATCATATATCCAGTACGGTCAGGGAACTTAGCCTGATTTCCCGTAGGGTCAACACCCACTCCGTTGAATGTAAAGGTAAATGCCTCCTTGCTGTAAAGGGTTTTGAGATTTACCTTTACATCTGTAGCTTTTGTGTTGTCTATTTTCTCCCAGTTGGTGAAGTCGGTAGTGTAGAGTGCCTTCTCCTGAATGGCACTAACCTGAACCACCTTTACGTTATAAAGGTAGCAACCATCAGTTGCCACAACCTCAACATAGCCCTTAGCCACTTCTGCTGTAGTAGCTTTGTGGTCTGTAGCGTCTTCTGTTGCAGCTATACCACCGATGGTATAGTTGTGGTGGCCAGGGTAGCTGGTTACAGTGACGATGTCCTTTGCTGACTTGACAGGTACCTGAAGGATGGTTCCTGTGTTGAACTGTGCGTCGGTGTCTCTTCCTTTCAGTTTGCCATTGGTTGCATCTATATGCAGTAGAATGCCGTCAACTGTAGAGGTGATGTCTCCCACTTTGCCTTGATAATCTGTTGCTGCGTTGATTCCTTCTGGCACGTTGTGCTGGAAGTCCCAAATAGCAGTTACGTCTTGCGCCTTTGCAATAAAAGCAAAGACAAGCAACAGGCTTAGAAGCCCGAATCTGAGTAGATTTTTTTTCATTTTGTTTGCCTTTAGGTTACTATAATTTTTTAAAATTATTACTTTTCTGTTTTTAAGTTTATAGGTGCAAAAGTACACTTATTATTTCTATTTCGTGTCAATTCTTTCTGAATTTCTTGTAAAAGCTACGTAATCGTTTTCGTATTATTAATTCATTTTGGTTCATATTTTTCTTGTGCTCTCAAACGGATTTATTAATTTTGCCATCGGAATAAACAAAAAATGAATTAAAGTTGAATAAAGTTATTCACAACTAATTTTTTAATTTTAAACTTAAAAACAGATAGATTATGAAGAAATTTTTTACTCTTATCGCAGCTGTCGCTATGGCAGCAAGTATGAACGCTCAGGGCACTTATGCAGTGCAGGTGGGGGACAATGTTAAGGCTGGTGATCAGATTACATCAGTAAAGAACATCACCTTGACCTATATGGAGAATGCTGGTACAGCTTTTGCTGTAGGTAAGGCTACGACTAACTGGGCTGATGCAGACTTCAAGGCTTATGTATATGGTAAGAACTCTGGTAAGTTGGTATCTGGTGCCGAGCCTACAGGTTGTGTTTACAAGTTAGAAACCGCAAAGGCTGGTTCTGTAACAGTAGGTGTTCAGTTGAATGGTGATAAGGGTTTCCATATCCTGGATGCAGCTTTTGCTGAGGTTACTCCTGTTTCTTATAATTTGCCAAGTGCTAAGGACGGTGATTCTCAGACTTTCGCACAGAACGAAAAGGGCGAGAACATTGTTTCTGCAAAGTCTAATGGCGTTGTAAAAATCAATGTTGCTGAGGGTGGTACATACTATATTCTCGCTGCTGGTACAAAGTTGGGCTTCTATGGCTTCAAGTACGAGGTTGGCACATCAACAGGCATCTCTTCTATCGAGGCTACTTCTGCTCAGAATGGTAAGACATACAATCTCGCTGGTCAGCAGGTTTCTGACTCTTACAAGGGCTTGGTAATCAAGAACGGCAAGAAGTACGTAAAGTAATCAAAAGGATATAAGAATTTAATTGGCGAAATATCGTTAATCAATTTTTTTCATTGATTTAATAAAAATCGCCCGTGTCCAGTATTCGTTTACTGTAACACGGGCGTTATTTTTTTCGTTCTTCCTTTCGGACAATAATATGCAAAGTTTTTATTTGTTCAATCCCTGCTGCTCCATTTCAAGGCTAGCCCAGATGAAAGGACCAACGCCCTTGGCATCGTTGTCGCGGATAGGCTCGCTCATGTAGTAGTTGAAGCTGCCATCCCGCTTGTAGTTTGGCTTCTTGACGTATGGACCAGGGCCAGGGCCGAGACCACTTACAGAGCAGCACTTGGTAAGACTGATGGTCTTATCTGGGTTTACCTTGATGAACTGGTTCAGAATCCCGTTATAAGCCTTTACGCCAGCATCACGGTATTTCTCTGAGAGATAACCCTTGCGGTAACCCTTGAGCAATACATAGGCAAACATGCTTGAAGCAGTACTCTCCAGATAGTTGCGAGGGTCCTTGACGTCCATTACGTCATACCATACGCCTGTAGCCTTATCCTGGTATTTCACTACGCTAGCCATCGCCTTGTTCAAGAGCTTGATGACCTTACCGCGGCGAGCGTAATTCTCTGGCATTGCATCGAGACATTCAGTCATTGCCATTACATACCATCCCAAGGCTCTAGCCCAGGTATGCTGGCTCTTACCGTTCTCCTTGTCTGCCCAGAACTGCTCATGAGTCTCATCCCAGGCATGTTTCCAAAGTTGGGTTTTCTCGTCATAAGTACGTAAGTCGGTCTTGATCATTTGGTCTACGGCATCGTTCAGATACTTCTCTGCCTTCTTGGGTTTCATGGTCTGTACGGCATAGTTGCAGTAGAAAGGCAAGCCCATGAAAATACCGTCGAGCCAAACCTGGTTGGCGTAGATAGCCTTGTGCCAGTAAACGCCTTCCTTGGTGCGAGGCTGGTTGACAAGCTGCTTGAAGAGAGTCTTCAAAGCTTTCTCAGTGCCCTTGGTAGGAGCAATGTTGTGCATGCGGAGGATAAACTTGGCTGTACGAACATTGTCGAGGTTGAAATCCTCATACTTGTAGCCGGTAATGTTACCCTTCTCGTCAATCATGGTCTGAGGATATTCCTTCAGATATTCGAGGATAGCCTCGTTGCCATCCTTGTATGCTTCGTAAGTATCGAGCATACCTTCCATCTCGATGCCCATTACGTAACTCCACTTTGGCTTCTTACTGAAATCAAGGAGATAAGAATGAGGAACGCGCTTCATCTCGCTGTGGGTAAGCCACTCGGAATAGTTCTTGTATGGCTGTTCTCCAGCGTTGAGAACAAGAGAACCGTTGATGTAGAGATTCTCGAACTTCACGTTGCGAGTTTTGCCTGTAATCTTGACTGGCTGCTTCTGGACACCGTCGAACTTACAGTTCTTGATGTTGATGTCGTAAACATTCTCTACAGCGTCACGGCCAATGATGAGAACACCATAGTTGCTCTTCTGGCAGGTAACGTCTTCTACATTCACATTGCGTACGGTTGGTTCGAAACCACGGTAGCAAGCTTCCTTAGACTCGTAGTCGAGGTTGATTTTTACTACAGCTTCGCCACACTGACCTACCTTGACACGGCGCATGTTGATGTTCTGGATCAGTCCGCCACGGCAATTGTTGGTCTTGATGCGGAGGATACGGTCCAGATGAGGGGAATCCATCTCGCAGTCTTCTGCGTAAACATTCTCGCATCCGCCAGAAATCTCAGAGCCGATAACTACGCCTCCGTGACCATCTTCCATCTTGCAGTTGCGGATGATGATATTTTTTGAAGGCTGGTTCCAGAGGCGACCATCATTGTTGCGACCGCTCTTGATGGCGATGCAGTCATCGCCAGTATGGAAGATACAGTTCTGGATGAGAACATTCTCGCATGCCTCAGGGTCGCAGCCGTCACCGTTAGGACCTTCGTTCCAGATGTAAACACCATCTACTGTAATGTTTTTGCTGAGGAGAGGGTGGATAACCCAGAAAGGCGAGTTGATCATCTTGACATCCTTGATGAGGATGCGTTCGCTGCGAACGAAGTTGATGAGCTGAGGACGGAGTCCCTGACCCATACCAAACTTTCTTTCGTCAAAAGCCACGCCGTCTTCCGCCTGCTTCTGCAGTTTGGCACGTGAGCCCATCTTCTGGCTTTCGGTGGTAACGCCTTTCTTGAATCCGAAGCGTGGATTTCCGTTCCATTGCCACCAGGTGTCGTTGTTGCCTCCACCATCGATGGTACCCTTACCGGTAATGGCAATGTCTGTAGCCTGGTAAGCATAGATGCATGGAGAGTAGTTCCAGCAAGCCAAGCCTTCCCAAGAAGTGCGAACCAATGGATAAAGCTTAGGTTCGAAGGCAAAGTGGAGTGTAGCACCCTCTTCGATAACGAGGTTAACTCCCGACTTCATTTCGATGGCACCTGTGTTCCAAGTTCCTGTAGGAATCACCACCTTGCCACCGCCTTTCTTGGATGCAAGTGCGATGGCACGGTTGATGGCTTTCTGGTTCTGTGCAGCAGTAGCCGTTGTTTTAGCGCCATACGATGTGATGGCGTAAACTTTCTCACTCAATTTTGGCTGTTGGATGCTTTGCTCGATACGTTTGTATTCAGTATCATCCCATCCAGCTGCATACGAACAGACAGGAATGAGTAAAGCCACCAATAAAGATTTCAATAATTTGATCATTGTTTGCTTTTAGATTAAATTAATACTGTGTAAAGTAGTTTATATCACCTTGCAAAGATACATAATTAATTTATAAAAAAGAGTTTTTTCTATGTTAAAAAAGTGATTTTTAAGAAAAATAATCGTTTTTTCTTTGTTGGATAAAAATAAATGCTTACCTTTGTAGCGATATTTAACATTTATAATACAATAAAGGAGATAGCCTATAGGATTAGACATTTACTTAATACAAAATAATTAAGAAAATGAGAATACTCGAAGAAATGACAGATGAGGAGTTGGCTTTGGCTTACGTTGAAGGCGACAACAAGGCATTTGACCTTTTGCTTTCGCGCAATGAGGTAAAGCTTTTCTCATATATTATGTTTGTGGTACATGATGAGCAGTTGGCAAATGATATCTTTCAGGAGACATTTGTCAAGGCAATCGTCAAATTGCAGAACCATTTGTATTTTACAAATGGCAAGTTCAGTTCTTGGCTGATGCGCATCGCTCATAATGTAATCATCGACGGCTATCGAGAACAGCGCAATTTCCGTATGATAGATCAGGGCGAGAACAACGACTTGTCCTGTCTTCGTGGAGATTCTGTGATGGATAGTTTTGCTGAGCGCGAAATGGTCAAGAGTCAGGTGATGAATGATGTGCAGAAACTGATGATGTATTTGCCTGCCAATCAGCGTGAAGTGGTCTATATGCGATATTATCAGCAGATGTCGTTTAAGGAAATTGCAGAAACAACAAATGTTAGTATCAATACCAGTTTAGGACGAATGCGTTATGCGCTCCTTAACCTGCGTCGCATGGCTAAGGAGCACCATATATACTTGCAGCTGGATTAATCGTCCAGCTGTTTTAGTTCTTTCATCGCATGGATGACAGCGCCTGGGTCTGTACTCTTGAAAACATAGCTTCCGCTCACCAGAACGTTAACTCCGGCTTTGACGAGTCGAGGAGCTGTTTCGGCTTGTACGCCACCATCTACCTCTATGAGGGCATGGCTTCCGCTTTCTTTGATTAATTTGCGGAGGCGTTCTACCTTTGGGATGGTGTTTTCTATAAACTTTTGTCCTCCGAAGCCAGGGTTCACGCTCATCAGGAGTACCATGTCTACATCACAGATGATATCTTCCAATACACTTACTGGAGTTGATGGATTCAGTGTGACACCTGCTTTCATTCCTGCTGCATGAATTTGCTGGATGGTACGGTGCAGGTGGGTGCAAGCTTCGTAGTGTACGTTCATCATCATTGCGCCAGCTTTGGCTGTCTGTTCGATGTATTGTTCTGGGTGAACAATCATGAAGTGAACATCCAATGGTTTGGTGCAAAATTTTGCTACGGCTTCCAGTACTGGGAAGCCAAAGGAGATGTTCGGTACGAAGACCCCGTCCATAATGTCCATATGGAGCCAATCTGCTTCACTCTTATTAATCATTTCTATATCGCTCTTCAGGTCAATGAAATTGGCAGAGAGGAGTGATGGTGATATTATTGTTTTCATCATTATTTAGATTGATATTTTGACCCTATAGTCGTTTGAATTCTAGTTGACATAATACGCCTGATGGGATTCATCGTTATTGAGTGCACGGTAGGTGTATGCCAGCTTCTTGATGAAATAGATAGTCTTGGCAGACGGTCTCTTTTTTTCAGAAGTAAATAAATGCTTCATAGGCGTATTATTTAAATGATTATTATATTCTAATTTTATTTATAACGGCATGTGTTTGGCTTTATTATATTTTTATGCATAAAAAAAACGATTTTTCCTTTATCTTTCTTTTTTTCTTCTTCATATAGGGTAAGATCTCTTCTATATATAATAATGTGTGAGCGGGCGTTTTGTCATGAAATGGACGTGGTAATTAACTTTTTTCTATTAGATATCTAAATTTTTCGATAAAAAATTTGTTATTTAAAAGAAAAAGTGTACTTTTGCAAACGAATAGTTATAGTGACTATGATAATAAAGTGAAATTATTAAAATACAGTACAATTATGATGAATTCATTCGTATCTACAGCATGGTGGTGGCGTAACTCAAGATTTAAGAAGTCGTGAGTCGCGAACCCATGTATGGATATGAATCCTAAGATACTAAGGGCCTGCCGTAACTTACGACAGGTCCTTTTTCTATATTCTAAAGTGCTGTATCGTATTTTTTTCAGCGTGAGAGTATTAATATAAAATAGATAAACAGATAGGAGATAATGATTATGGAAATGAAGAATATCTTGAACAGAATGTTGAATCATGAAGAGTTGAGTCGTGAGGAAACTAAGGATATTATCATCGGTATTACTCAGAGCGAGTTTCCTGAAGAACAGATTACTGCTTTGCTTACTGGTTTACAGATGCGCGGTGTTACTGTTGATGAGTTGCTCGGATTTCGTGATGGTATTTTGGCTACTGGTGTGCCTGCTATTCTGGATTGCGACCGCTATATTGATGTGGTTGGTACCGGTGGTGACCGTAAGAATACTTTCAATATCTCAACCACTTCCTGCTTCGTGATTGCAGGTGCTGGTTATAAGGTGGCTAAGCATGGTAACTATGCCGCTACTTCCGTAAGTGGAGCTTCTAACGTAATCAGAAATCATGGTGTACAGTTTACTGATGATATGGATAAGTTGAACCGCAGCATCAATGAGGCGGGCATTGTTTATCTCCATGCTCAGCTTTTTGCCAAGGCAATGAAGTTTGTGGGGCCAATCCGCAAGGCTTTGCAGTTCCCGACGGTGTTCAATCTCCTGGGTCCTTTGGTTAATCCTAGTCAGCCAAAGTGTCAGCTCCTGGGTGTTGCCAATCTGGATCAGATGCGCCTCTACAATCAGGTTTATCAGAAGATTGGTATAGATTACGGAATCGTGAACAGTATTGACGGTTATGATGAGATTTCTTTGACCAGCGATTTCAAGGTAACTACCAACAACTATGAAAAGATTTTCAAGCCACAGGAACTCGGCTTTGAGTTGGCTAAACCGGAAGAGGTAAGAGGTGGAGCTACTGAAGAAGAGGCTAAGGATATCTTTGATGCCGTACTTGAAAACCGTGCACTTCCTGCTCAGAAGAACATCGTTCTGGCTAATGCTGCCTTCGGAATCCAGGTGATGGAGAAGGGACAGAAGAGCATCGGGGAATGCGTGGAGATAGCTAGAGAAAGCATCGACTCCGGTAAGGCGCTCGCAACATTCAAGAAGTTCGTGGAGATAAACAGATAAAGGTAAAAAAGGTAAAAAATGACAGATATTTTAGAGGAAATAGTTGCTCATAAAAGGATAGAGATAGAGCAGCGCAAGCGCTTTATCCAGCCTCGCCAGATGATAAGCCTCACCGAGCAGAAGATGCAGGAAAACGAGGGGAAGGTGATGGGAGGAAGCATGAAGAAAGCACTGATGAATTCTGATACAGGAATCATTGCAGAATTCAAGCGCAAATCGCCAAGCAAGGGTTGGATCAAGGAAGAGGGAAAGGCTAGCATCATTCCTTTGAGTTATCAGAAGAATGGAGCTTCTGCCCTGAGTATCCTTACCGATATTGATTACTTTGGTGGTTATGATGAGTATATTCAGGAAGCGCGCCATGTGGGTGTTTCTATACCTATATTATATAAGAACTTCGTCATCGAAGAATATCAGCTCTTACAAGCTAGATATTGTGGTGCTTCTGCCGTGTTGCTTATTGCGGCTTGCCTGAGTAAGGGGGAGTGTAAAAGATTGATGAACATGGCGCACCAGTTGGGGATGGAGGTGCTGCTGGAGATGCATAACGAGCGAGACTTCGAGTATGCGGAGCTGGAGCCGGATATGTATGGAATCAACAACCGCAACCTGGGTACCTTCGTTACGGATGTGGAAAATAGTTTCCGCTTGGCAGAGAAACTTCCGAAGAAAGTATGCAGGGTGAGTGAGAGTGGAATCTCCAATCCGCTGACCGTTCGTCGATTAAGAGAAGAGGGCGGGTTCCGTGGCTTCCTGATGGGTGAACAGTTTATGAAGCAGACTGACCCGGGCGCTGCGCTTGCTGAATTCATTTTTAAGTTATAGGATTTTTGCAAGTTTTTGTACTTTACGTCTTGAAAGGGCAGAAGCTCTTAGTACAAGGCAACGCCTGGGTATAGATAACCGTTAGCAATGCGTCCTGTAAGGGCAAAAGATTTAGAATATAAATAATATAATGTTAGTAAAGGTTTGTGGAATGCGTGAACCTAAGAATATAGAGCAGGTTGCGCAACTCGGCGTAGACATGATGGGATTCATTTTTTATCCTAAGTCTCCACGATATGTTAGCTATGTGCTGGCTCGTTCTGATGCAGACCGGAAGGTTTGCCGAGTAGGAGTTTTCGTGAATGATTCCATCCCTGAGATATTGGATAAGATTCATTCGTTCTCTCTGAATGCTGTGCAGATGCATGGAAATGAGAGTAGAGAACTTTGCGAACAGCTGCGTGAAGCAAACGGGGATATAAAAATCATTAAAGCCATCAGTGTTTCCAATGCTGGGGACATTCAGAAATATAAGGAGTATGTAGGCGCTGTTGACTATTTCCTTTTCGACACCAAATGCAAAACGGTGGGTGGAAGTGGTCAGCAGTTTGATTGGCAGATTCTGGATGAATATGATGGCGATGTTCCATTCCTGTTGAGTGGTGGCATTGGCCCAGAGGATGCTTTTCGCATTCGGACTTTTCATCATTCTCAATGCGTAGGTATTGACCTCAACTCCAGGTTTGAGATAGAACCGGGGGTAAAGGATGTGGAGAAGCTCAATAAATTCTTAAACGAAATAAAAAAGTAGTAGGAGTGAAGTAAGGTAAAGTAAAGGTTAATTCTGTATGAACTCCTTCTCCCTACATATATAAAAAATAAAACAAGATGAACAAGATAAATGCATTATTTGCAAACAATAAAGACCGCAAGCTTTTGAGCTTGTATTTCTGCGCCGGATGCCCAACCTTGGAAGGTACCGGCGATGTAATTAAGGCGATGGAACGCAAGGGTATCGACATGATAGAAGTAGGTATCCCTTTCAGCGATCCGTTGGCAGATGGACCCGTTATCCAGAGCGCAGGTACCAAGGCGCTGAAAAACGGCATGACCGTAAAGACCCTCTTCGGTCAGCTCAAAGCCATCAAGGATGAAGTCAATCTTCCGCTGGTTCTCATGGGCTATCTCAACCCCATCATGCACTATGGCATCGAGGAGTTCTTCAAGAGCTGCGTAGAGAGTGGAGTGAGCGGAACCATCATCCCCGACCTTCCTTTCGATGATTATCTCAAGGTGGTAAAGCCTATCGCCGACAAGTATGATATTCGTGTCATCATGATGATTACACCGGAAACCAGTGAGGAGCGCATCCGCTTCATCGATGAGCATACCGATGGCTTTATTTACATGGTCAGCTCTGCCAGTATCACGGGTGCACAGAGCAACTTTGGTGACGCCAAGCTTGCTTACTTCAATCATATTAACAGTATGAATCTCCGAAACCCTCGTATGATTGGTTTCGGAATCAGCAACAAGCAGACGCTTACCAGTGCGCAGGATAATGCCGCTGGTGCCATTATTGGTAGCAAGTTCGTGACTTTGCTCAATGAAGTTGGCAATCCGGACCAGGCACTCGACCTGCTTTTCGAAGCATTGAAAAAATAGTTCAACAATTTAATTATATAGGAAAGATGTATCAAGTTGACGATAAAGGATTTTTTGGAAAATTCGGAGGAGCTTACGTTCCTGAAATATTATATAAGTGTGTAACAGAATTGCAGCAGGCTTACAAGCCTATCATCGAGAGTGAGGAGTTCAAGAAAGAGTACTATGCTCTGTTGAAAGATTATGTGGGGCGTCCTTCACCTCTTTATTATGCCAAGCGCATGAGCGAGAAGTATGGCTGCCAGCTTTATCTGAAGCGTGAGGACCTGAATCATACCGGTGCACACAAAATCAATAACACCATCGGACAGATCCTGATGGCCAAGAAGATGGGCAAGACCCGTATCATCGCCGAAACGGGTGCCGGACAGCATGGCGTTGCCACAGCCACCGTCTGTGCCCTGATGGATATGAAGTGCGAAATCTTCATGGGTGCCACCGATGTGGAGCGCCAGCATACCAACGTAGAACGTATGAAGATGTTGGGCGCCAAGGTAAACCCGGTTCGCACCGGCAATATGACCCTGAGCGATGCCTGCTCTGAGGCCATTCGCGACTGGTGCTGTCATCCACAGGATACCTTCTATATTGTGGGCTCTACCATGGGACCTCATCCTTATCCTGACATCGTGGCAAAGATGCAGAGCGTAATCAGCGAAGAATTGAAATGGCAGTTGGAGGAGAAGATCGGTCGCGATTATCCTGATTATCTCATCGCTTGCGTGGGTGGTGGAAGTAATGCAGCCGGTACTATCTATCATTACATCGACGACGACCGTGTTCAGATTTATCTGGCTGAGGCTGCCGGACATGGCATTGATACCAATTATACTGCTGCCACCATGCATTGCGGAACAGAAGGAATCATTCATGGCGCCCGCACCTTGGTGATGCAGACAGAAGATGGACAGATTGAGGAGGCTTTCACTATCAGTGCCGGATTGGATTATCCAGGCATTGGTCCGATGCACGCCGACCTTGCCACCCGTGGCAGAAGTCATGTGCTTGCCATCAAGGATGATGAGGCTATCTATGCCGGTTATGAGTTAACCCGTATGGAGGGAATCATTCCTGCCATCGAGAGTGCACACGCTGTGGCAGCCTTGAAGAAAATGAAGTTCAAGAAGGATGATGTCGTAGTTCTGACCGTTTCCGGTCGTGGTGACAAGGACGTGGAGACCTATTTGAGCCATAAGGAAATGGCAGGAGAATATGGCAATTTTTAAAGTCTCGGTTTTTATCGTTTTTAATCAATAAGAGAAAAATGGCAAAGTTTAATTATAAGACAGTAACCCGCAAGATTCTTGCTGACCTCTATACGCCGGTGGGAGTCTATATGCGATTGAGAGATATTTATCCCCAGTCGGCTCTGATGGAGAGTTCCGACTATCATGGTTCCGAGAACTCTCGATCATTTATCGGTGTTCATCCGCTGGCTAGCATTGCCGTGAGTCATGGTGAGGTGATTAAGAGCTATCCTGATGGCAGCGTAGAGAAAGAAACGCTACCAGCTTTCGGCGAGGGAAAGGGTGAGCAGTGCAAACTCGCCATCTCCAAGTCAATCAATGATTTCATCAAGAGCTTTCATGTAGAAGGCGAGAGTAAGAACTTCTGTGGCTTGTATGGTTTCACCACCTTCAATGCTGTGAGATATTTCGAGAATATTCCGGTAAAAGATACTACGATGGAGAAGAATGATGCTCCGGATATCTACTATATTATGTATAAGGACATTATTGTTTTCGACCATTTCAATAATACGATGGAGCTGATTGCGTTGAGCGAAAACTATGCAGAAGGCAAGGTCGTTCCGGATGCCGCAGACGAACAGGCTCAGAATGCTGCAGGTGAAGCCGAGCTCGAAGCCCTGCTCAAGGCCGTGAACAAAGCGAATGTGAAGCCTTATGATTTCCATCCGGTGGGCGAAACATTTTCTACACTTACCGATGAGGAGCATAAGGAGAACATCTGCAAATGCATCCAGCACTGTCTGCGAGGCGATGTTTTCCAAATTGTGGTGAGCCGTCGTTTTATACAGAAATATGAGGGTGATGACTTTAAGCTCTATCGTGCCCTGCGCAGCATCAACCCTTCTCCATATCTTTTCTATTTCGATTTTGGCGGATTCCGTATCTTCGGATCTTCTCCTGAAACCCACAACCGCATTGTGGGCGATAAAGCGTTTATCGACCCTATTGCCGGAACAACTAAGCGTACGGGCGATATGGAGCAGGATAGAAAAGCAGCCGAGTTCCTCCGCAATGACCCGAAGGAGAATGCCGAGCATGTGATGCTGGTAGATTTAGCGCGCAACGATCTGAGCCGAAACTGCCATGGTGTAAAGGTTGATTTCTATAAGGATATGCAGTTTTATAGTCATGTGATTCATCTGGTGAGCCGAGTGAGTGGAATCCTGGAAAAGGATGCCGACCATATCAAGGAGTTTATCGATACCTTCCCTGCCGGTACTTTGAGTGGTGCACCAAAGGTAAGAGCGATGCAGATTATTTCAGAGTTGGAACCTCACAATCGTGGAGCCTACGGTGGATGCATTGGTTTTATCGGTCTGAATGGCGATTTGAACCAGGCAATAGTAATCCGAACTTTTATCAGCCGCAACGGCGAACTCTGGTTCCAGGCAGGAAGTGGAGTAGTGGCGAAGAGTAACGACCAGTATGAACTGGAAGAATGTAATAATAAGTTGGGGGCATTAACCAAGGCGATTCATATAGCAGAAGAACTTTGAATAGTGATTAGTTATGAGTGATATCTCTCACTTATTCACAGATAAAGCAATCACTAATCAATAAAATAATCAATAATAAGATGAAAGTAGTAATCATAGATAATTACGATTCCTTTACCTATAACCTGGCACATCTGGTGAAGGAGTTGGGGGTAGAAGTTACGGTTTATCGCAATGACCAGTTCCAGTTGCGGGAACTGGAGCCATTCGATAAGATTATATTGAGTCCGGGGCCGGGTATTCCTTCTGAGGCTGGTCTTCTGATGGATGTTATTAAAAAATATGCGGGTATCAAGCCGATGCTGGGCGTCTGTCTGGGTCATCAGGCTATCGGCGAGGCGTTTGGTGCCAAGTTGACCAATCTCTCTGAGGTTTATCATGGAGTGGCAACACCCTGTACACAGTTCGGCAACGACCCGATTTTCCGCGGTATGGATAAGCGTATAGAGATTGGCAGATACCATTCGTGGGTAGTAGACCGTACAGGTTTTCCTGAGTGCTTGGATGTAACTGCCGTGAGTGATGATGGTTGTATCATGGGATTGAAGCATAAGAATTATGATATTCATGGAATTCAGTTCCATCCTGAGAGCGTGTTGACACCAGAAGGAAAGACCATTGTCAAAAACTGGTTGTTTGACTAGTAGGATATATAAAAAAGTAAAAAGCTTGACGCTCTCACGAGTGCCAAGCTTTTTCCATCTTAAAAATAGATGATGACTTAAGTGTTATATTATAAAATTCTACAATTCCCAACCCACAGCGCTTGCACCAAGTACAGCAGCTGAACTACCATCGAGGGTAGAAACAAGGAACTTAGCCTTGCCCTTGTAAATCTTCAATACGGTCTTGTCGTAAGCTTCCTTTACAGGCTTCATCAGGAGATCGCCAGCCTTGGTCAGACCACCGAAGAATACGAATGCCTCAGGAGCAGAGAATGCTGCGAAGTTAGCACAAGCCTCACCCAGCATCTTGCCGGTGAAGTCGTAGATGCTCTTAGCCAAAGCATCACCCTTGCCTGCAGCCACACTTACGTCGTATGAAGTAATATCTTCTGGCTTCATATCGCGGAGCAATGAAGGCTCATCAGTCTTCTGAAGGAATTCACGGGCAGTGCGAGCTACACCGGTAGCAGAGCAGTATGCCTCCAGGCAACCCTTGCGGCCGCAGCCACATGGACGACCTTCCTCACCAGGAACCATGATTACGTGACCTAATTCACCTGCGAAACCATCGCTTCCGTAAACCATCTGACCGTTGATGACGATACCAGAACCCACACCAGTACCGAGCGTGATATCGATGAAGTTCTTCATACCGCGAGCCACGCCATAAGTCATCTCGCCGAGAGCAGCAGCGTTGGCATCATTGGTCAAAGCAACAGGAATGCCACCGAGAGCCTTGCTGAAGAGATCAGCCAATGGCACAACGCCATCATGAGCCCAAGGCAGGTTTGGAGCAAATTCGATAGTTCCCTTATAATAATTGCCATTAGGTGCACCGATACCCATAGCCTTAATCTTATCGAGACCACCAACGGTATCGATTACAGGTATGAGCGCCTCAGTTGCAGCCTTTACATAGTCGTCTACATTATCATAGCCCCCAGTTTTAATAGCTGTTGTAGCTTTGATTTCTCCACGTGCATCTACGATGCCGAAAACAGAGTTAGTACCACCGAGGTCTAATCCGATAACATACGGTTTCATTGCATTTTCAGTCATGTTATTCTTTAAAAATTAGTTAGAATGTTATTAATTTTACGCAAAGATATATAAAAGTAGCCAAAAAAACAAGATTTATACGATAAAAAAATGTGAAAAGCGAATATTTTATTAGAAATATAGTCGAATATGCTCGAAATTTTGTATCTTTGCCAGCTGTTATGAGTTTAGCATTTCCAATAGAGATAAATATTCTTGATTTCATATTCAAGGGAATTATCATAGGCGTGATTGCCTCGGCTCCAATGGGACCCGTAGGCATCTTATGTATCCAGCGCACTTTGAACAAGGGGCGCTGGTATGGTTTCGTTACGGGTATCGGTGCCGCTTTGAGCGATATTGTCTATGCGCTCTTTACGGGTCTCGGTATGAGTTTTGTGATGGACTTTGTGAATAACGCCCAGAACAAGTTCTATCTTCAGATTTTTGGAGGTATCCTGTTGCTGGTATTCGGTATCTATTGCTTCAAGAGCAATCCGATGAAGAATATGCACAAGTCGAGCAATAAGCAGGGCACGCTTCTGCATAACGGCATTACTGCGTTTCTGGTTACGCTCAGCAATCCGCTCATCGTATTCCTCTTTATGGCTACGTTTGCACAGTTTGCCTTTGTGGTGCCCGATATGCCGATAGAGATGGGTGTGGGCTATCTGAGCATCGTTTTCGGAGCTTTGCTGTGGTGGTTCGGACTCACCTGGCTCATCGATAAGATCAGGGGCAAGTTTGATACCAATGGCATCCTTATTATTAATAAGGTGATAGGTAGCGTGGTTATCATCTTCTCGCTCATCGCATTGGTGGGAACGGTGTTCAATCTCTACCATCTCCCTGAATTCTAGGAGAATTTAGACAGACCTTTAAACAGAAGAAGGCAAATCATAAAGTTCAAAGTAAAGAGTTCAAAGTATATGTTTGTTGCAAAAGAATTAAGAAAGAAGAGTATCGCTGAATACCTCTTATATATGTGGCAGATTGAGGATATCATCCGTGCTTACGGCTGCTCGCTGCCTGTTATCAAGAAGAATTATATCGAGCGTTTCGATTTCACTCCTGAACAGAAGGACGAGGAGATAGACTGGTTTGGCAACCTCATCCGCATGATGAACGAGGAGGGCAAGCGTGAGTATGGTCATCTCGATATCAACCGAGTGCTCCTGCAGGATGTCATCGACCTTCATGCCCGTTTGCTCCAGAGTAGCAAGTTTCCTATCTACAATGCTGAATACTACAAGGTTCTGCCGTTCATCGTAGAACTTCGAAACCGTGGCGATAAGGAACTCAACGAGATAGAAACCTGCCTCGATGCCCTCTATGGTGTGATGATGCTGCGCTTGCAGAAGAAGCCGATTACGCCCGAAACCGAACGTGCCATCAAGGAAATCACCGTCTTTGTCGGTCTTTTGAGCGATTACTACATCAAGGACCGCACCGAAGGCTTGAAGTTCGATGACGATGACATGTAGTGATTAGTTTTTAGTGATTATTTTTTAGGATATACATATTATAATATA
>ULQB01084532.1_pt1 | contig 27971 bp, 49 predicted proteins | sample 1954041 | NCBI WGS metagenome assembly ULQB01 (sample SAMEA4835644, study PRJEB28245) | human gut metagenome | biome: gut microbiome; material: fecal sample | place: Denmark | collected 2008 | reverse complement strand
AAAGACCCGCGCAAAGACCTTCCCCGGCGTCGCCCAGGCTATGGCGGAGCAATGGGGCGGAGACATTAGGGAGGACGCATGAACATCGGAGATCCATTTAGCTGGAAGCCTGCCGCTTTTGAGGGAAGTACCGGCATTATGAGCGTAACCACGAAAGAGACGACTGCGCACGGGCGCGTCGTCTACATCAACGAGGTGCACCGCTACTTTACGGCGGAGGCGGATACCAATGGGAATAAGCTCAGAGAGCGCTTTAAATTTTAGGGAGGTAAGTATGGACGCTATTGAATTTGTTAAGCAGTTGAGACGCATGGATGAAAAGGGAGCGATGAAGAACCGTTTTATTTATCCCTGCGTTGGCAGAGAGACGGATTCACCGGAGGAAGTTGTGGCCGAGGTTGAAGAATGGGCAAAAATGAATCCACGCAAGACACGTCAGAGCGCGTTGCTGGAGCAGTACCCGGAGGCACGCATCGGAGATGATGGTGTGTTGCAAATATATCCCTGCTTGATTTCTGCGTCGCACAGGAATGCCCGAGGTAACTGCTCAACTATGAAACGCGCGTGTTCTGACTGCCTCCGCGAGTTCTGGATGCAGGAGGTGGAGTGATTGTTTCGGACGAAGCATTGAAAAAGCTGCAAGAGCAAATTGCGGCGTGGCCGAGTATTTCAGGACTTACGGCTGCAACGGGACGGTAGACCTTGGAATTCAGCCCCACAAGGTCACGGCCATTGTGGGGTACGCCATTGTCCGTGGGAGGTATACCGATGTCGGGTTGTTGCCGGGCCAGTATGGAGTAAGCTGGTTCCTCACCCGCGAGGAGGCGGAAGCGGCATTGGAGGCGATAAAAGATGAGTAAGTCTGTTATGCTGAGCATCCGCCCAAAGTGGTGCGAAAAGATTGCCAGCGGCGAAAAGACAATTGAAGTCAGAAAAACTAAGCCAAAGCTGGAAACGCCGTTTAGGGGCTATATCTACTGCACGCTGCCAAAATATCCGCACGAGGACTTCATTGTGACGGACTATCCAAGGCCACAGTTTTCCGGCGGCGGCAAGGTCATCGGCGAGTTTACCTGTGACCGGATTTATGAGCTTGCGCCTCTCAACCATGCACCGGATGACGTAGAAAAGCAAGCCTGCCTAACACGGGAAAAAATTGTAAACTACCTAAAGGGAACCGGCTACGGCTGGCACATCTCCGACCTGCGCATCTACGACGTGCCGCGCGAACTGAGCGAGTTCCGTCGAGCGTGCCCGAATAGTTGGTATTGTGAAAGCTGTGCAATGCACTGGGAAAACAACGGCACTTGCGGAAACGAGAGCTTGCAGATCAAGCGCGCGCCGCAGAGCTGGTGCTATGTGGAGGTGACGAAAGATGTTTGAATTGAAACCATGCCCGTTCTGCGGGGGAATAGAAATTGTCATTCGGTCAGTATCTGGTATCTTCCCAAGGAGTTCGTACCAACGCACATACAAATATGTTCAATGTCGGAGCTGCTTTGCAAGAACGGGAGATTACGCTACAAGGCCGAGAGCAATCGAAGCGTGGAACAGGAGGGTTGACAATGTCGGAATACATTGACCGCGAAGCGGCACTTATGAAACTAATGCAGGACGGGTGCAGCGCAAAAAACTTGCAATCCATCTCGGATATCCCCGCCGCTGACGTTGCGCCGGTGGTGCATGCACAGTGGATTGAAGATGAGAGTGGAATTATTATCTGCCCAGAGTGCAAACGGGGATATAACCTGATCGCTAAATTTACCAACTACTGTCCTGCATGCGGCGCGAAGATGGACGGCAAGGAGGGCGCAAATGCTGACAATCACGATTAAAGCCAACGTCCCCGCCGCTGACGCGCAGGGCATCAAGGAGCGCATCGCCATGGATATTGAGCGCTACGGCGACGTGAAGGTCGTGAGCATCGTGAGCGACCGGGGGCGAGAAGAACAGCTACGAATGAAAGGAGCCAAATTATGAGCATCAATGTGAAGAAGTACACCAAAGACCAGATGGCGAAGATGGTGGAAGACGCGCAGGAGAAGTCTGCGGCGCTTGAAAAGGAAGTCGTCGAGCTGAAAAACTGCATTGACGCGAAGAACGATCTGCTTGCCGAGTATGCAAACTTAAAGGCGGCGATGCAGCGAAAGAACGCCGCTCTGATTGAGCAGATCAGCCAAATGAACGGCGAGGCCATCAACAAGGCAAACGAGATCGCGAACCTGAAAGCGGACAATGATATTCTGCGCGAGAAGGCAAGATACGCCGAGGCAGCACTTGGGCGGGCGAATGCAGAAGTATCGAGAGTGACGGTTGGCTGCCGGCATGTTGAAGAAGAACGCGATTATATGCACCAGAAATGGAGCAATGCTGAGCAGCGCGCAAATTACGCAGAAGGCCACCCGCGGAAAAACCTGTGGGCGTGGATGAAGAGAAAGGTGGCGCGCCATGAGTAAACCTCGTTACAGCTGGTGGGGCTATGTAAAAGCCATTATCCGCCGCTATGCCCCCGACCGAGAGCAGGAGCTGCATGGAGTGTCTTGGTTAGAAAACAACGCTGTGCGAAAAGCGGTGAGCGAAACAAAGTCAATGCAAGACGGCGAAGAGCGATTGAAATTTATCCGCCTCGTGTTCTGGGAAAAGACCCACACGCTTGAAGGCGCAGCGATGGCGGTCAACTGTTCCGACCGGACGGCGAGACGCTGGCATACCGATTTTATCAAGTGCGTCGCGCGGAACTACGGGCTGCTCGATGATTAAAAGTTGGCCTTAAAAAGCCATTTGCTTATGAGATAATAGGATCGCAGAGGTGTAAAAGCCTTTGCGGTCCTCTCATTTATGGCGTTTACCTCCTGCGCCATAGCGGGGCGCGGTGCTTTTCATCTTTTCACCCGCCCCCGCGATATGCCGCACGCACGATGCAGCCCACGATCAGGGCCGAGAGGTCGCACCTCTCATGCGGCACAGAACCCCGCGCACCTCTCAACGATGTGGCCCAGCGGGGACATATGCAGATGTGTCGGAATAGTAGACGAAAGTGGTTCAGCCCTGCGAACCGCGTGGAGCATCCGGAGGCGAAGCGCAAAAGAGGGCGTGTGAGGTGCAAATCCTCACCATCTGCACCAAAAGAGGAGAGCCGCTGCCTTTGGCAATGGGCAAAGCCCGCCTGAAAGTGCGGCAGTACTGGTTCGCGTGAGCATGGGGTGAGCGATTAAATCAGGCCAAATCGGCGACAACACCGGGCGAGCCTGAGCCAGTAAGTGTATGCCCTTCGGGGCGGGTAAAGTCTGCTATGTAAGGCCAAGGGGCGGGGGCTGGTAGCAAAACGAAAGGGAGTGAGCGCATGGCTGGCGGAGCGCCAAGAAAATGGAAAAGCGTAAAGGCAATGCAGGAAGCTATTGACGCTTACTTTGAGAGCTGCAAAGGAACACCGCTTATGATTGACGGCGATGTTGCCACAGATAAATACGGAAGGCCGATTATTTTAGATGAAAAGCCGCCGACAATCACAGGGCTTGCATTGGCGCTTGGATTCACAGGAAGACAAGCATTGCTGGATTATCAAGCAAGACCAGAGTTTGCGGACACGGTTACGCGCGCGAAGTCCCGCTGTGAAGAATACGCCGAATCTCGGCTCTACGACAAAGACGGTGCGAACGGCGCGAAATTCTCGCTTGGCTGCAATTTTGGGTGGAACTCCGAGAACGAAAAAAGCGGAGACCCTGCGGCGTTGGCAGCTTTGCTCACTGCGTTAAAGGGCGAGAACAATGCAAATTAAAACGCTATCCGCAAAGCAGCGCAAAATAATGGAGTTTATCAGCTCCGATGATATGGCGCTGATTTGTGACGGCTCCGTCCGTTCCGGAAAGACGACGGTCATGTCGATGGCATTTGTGCTGTGGGCGATGCAGAACTACGACCGCACAAATTTCGCTATTTGCGGAAAGACGGTGCAGGCGGCAGAGCGAAATATCTTAAAACCGTTGATGGAAATTGACGGGCTGGGTGTTGCGCTGTCCATGCATTACAAGGTTTCCACGAGAATTTTAACCGTTCGGTGTGGGGACAGAAAAAATTGGTTTTACCTATTCGGCGGCAAAGATGAAAGCTCGTATATGCTCATACAAGGCATCACGCTTGCCGGGGTCCTATTCGATGAAGTGGCACTTATGCCGCGTTCGTTTGTGGAGCAAGCGCTTTCCCGTGCGATTTCGTTTGAGCATCCGAAGTATTTTTTTAACTGCAACCCCGAATCACCGCAGCATTGGTTTTACAAAGAGTGGATTGAAAACGAACGGGAGAATACGCAGCACATTCACTTCCTGCTGGAAGATAACCCAATTCTCACACCGCAGATGATCGAGAGAACAAAGGCCATGTATAGCGGCGTGTTCTACGACCGATACATTCGCGGCTTGTGGGTGGTGGCCGAGGGGCTGATCTATCCCATGTTTAACGAGAGCTGCATTGTGGACGAGCTGCCGGAAAAGTGAGAATACTATGTGTCCTGCGACTATGGAACACTTAACCCGTTTTCCGCAGGGCTGTGGCGCTGGGACGGCAAGACGGCAACGCGCATCCGCGAGTATTACTATTCCGGGCGCGAGAACCAGAAGAACAAGACGGACGAGGAATACGCTGACGAGATCAAAAAGCTCATCGGCGAGGCGGATGTCAAAAGCATCATCGTTGACCCGTCTGCCGCCTCGTTTATCGAGGTTTTGCGGCGACGCGGTTATATGGTGCGAAAGGCCAACAATGACGTAACCAACGGCATTATGACTACGGCGCGATTTTTGCAGGACGGCATTCTCAAGGTGCATCGCGGCTGCAAAGACTGCATTCGAGAGTTTGGACTGTATCGGTGGGACGAAAAATCCACAGATGACAGGCCAATCAAGGAAAACGATCACGCAATGGACGAGACGCGGTATTTTGCTTATACGGTCCTGAAGAACAAGGCGTATCGGCGCGAGTATACACCACTTTGGAACAGATAGGACGGTGAGCGGCTATCAAAACATATAATGACCTTGTGGCGGCCGGTGAAAACGAGCAGGCGCGCATTGAGTTTATCCGCAGCGCGATCAATGACCACAAAGAATCAAAAGAGTACAGAATCGCAAGCGAAGCGCGGTTATATTTCAACAGAGAAAACCCGACGATCAATCACTATCAAAAACTGCTGTATGACATGCAGGGGCGCGCACATGTAGACATTTGGGCGGCGAATCATAAGCTGTCCAGCTCGTTCTTCCGAATGGCAGTTACGCAGAAAGTATCGTATCTTCTGGCAAACGGAGCGACATTTTCGAAAGAAGAAACGAAGAATGCCTTGCCGGTGGACTTCGACCAAAAGCTAACGAAAGCTGCGCGATACGCAAAAATCGGCGGCGTATCTTACGGATTCTGGGATTTAGAGGATATCCATATTTTCTCTATCCTTGAATTTGCACCTCTGCTGGATGAAGAAGACGGCGCGCTGAAAGCCGGTATCCGCTTTTGGCAAGTTGCACAGGATAAGCCGTTGAGAGCGACGCTGTACGAAATGGACGGCTTTACCGAGTATTTCCAGCCAAGCGGCGAAGATATGGTCGTTATGCAACCAAAACGTAGCTATAAGCTAATCGAGCGAAAGGCAGATGTCGGTGAAACCGAAATTTTCGATGGTGGGAATTATCCGGGATTTCCGATTATTCCTCTTAAAAACGATGAAGAGAAGCTTTCCGAGCTTGTTGGGCGGAAAAACACCATTGACGCGCTCGACCTTGCGGCCTCTAATATGGTCAACAATGTGGATGAGGGGAATCTGATTTATTGGGTGCTTTCCAACTGTGCCGGAATGGACGATTTGGACGATGCCCGATTTATCGAGCGACTGAAAACCACGCACGTTGCTCACGCCAACGGCGATGACGGTGCAAGGGCTGATGCTCATACGATTGAAGCCCCTTACGAAGGGACAAAAGCCACTATCGAAATGCTGGAAGAAAAGCTGTATTCCGACTTCATGTGCTTGAACACAAAGGAGATTGCGGCGGGTAGCCAAACCGCAACGGCAATCAAGGCACGTTATGCAGACCTCGATCTCGATACCGACTATTTCGAGGAACAGGTCATTGACTTTGTGACTGGCCTTTTCAAAATCGCCGGAATTGATGACAAGCCGACTTTTACGCGAAACAGAGATATTAACGCTCTGGAAAACGCACAGACGATTTCTATGCTCGCCCCGTATTTCGATGATGAGTACATGACGAAAAAGGCACTTGATATCAACGGCGATGGAGACCAGTACGAGGACATGATGAAGCGGAAAGCGGCAGAAGAGATTGACCGAAGCTTTGCGGAACCGGATGCGCCGGAGGTGAGCGGCGATGGCGACCAGTGATCTTGGGCATCAACTGACCGACAAGGAGCTTGCAAAGCTGGAACGGCGTATTGCAAGGCTGTACCGTGAGGCTGGGGAAGAGCTGCAAGCGACCATCGACGCATATTTTGAGCAATTCAAAAAGCGCGACGAGGAAATGAAGGCGCTGATCGGCACCGTGCAGAACGGTAAGGAATGGACGGAGGCCGACTATAAGCAATGGCGGCTGAACCAGATTGGGCGCGGGGAACGCTATCAGGCTATGCGGGACAAAGTAGCTCATCGCGTGACCGACGCAAACGCCGTGGCGGTGTCCTATACCAACGATGCAACACCCGGTATTTACTCTCTCAACCGCAACTATTCGGCCTACACCATCGAGCAGGTCGCGGGCAACGTCGGCTTTGACCTGTGGGATGAGCAGACGGTCAAGCGTCTCATGGTAGAGCAACCGGATTTAATGCCATATTATCCGCCGAAACGCGCCTTAAATCGCGGTATCGACCTCTCGTATGGCAAGAAGCAGATCACGGCAAGCGTCACCAGCTCTATCTTGCAGGGGAAGAGCATCAAGCACATGGCGGATGACCTGCAAAAGCGGATCACCACCATGAGCCGAGACAGCGCAATTCGCACGGCCAGAACTGCCGTGACCGGCGCGCAGAACGCCGGACGCATGGATAGCTATGCGGCGGCGGAGAAGATGGGGATTAAGCTCAAAAAATGTTGGCTGGCTACGCTGGACGCGCGTACACGCCACTCTCATGCCATGCTTGACGGCGAACAAGTGGCGCAGGACAAGAAGTTTTCTAACGGGTGTCGCTTTCCCGGCGACCCACAAGGGCCACCGTGGGAGATATATAACTGCCGCTGTACGCTGATTGCCGCCGTGGAGGGCGTAGATACCTCATCGGCGCAGAGACGCGCCAAAAACGCCGATACGGGGCAAACAGAGGTCGTTTCTAATATGTCCTATGCTGAATGGGCTGGATGGAAAAAGGATACAAAGCAAGTTGCAAGTGCGGCAAAATCTGCTATAATAGAAGAAAGCAAGCCGTTGCCAATCACTATTTCGGATTGCACCACGGAGACGCGGAAATATGATTTTAGTGATGGAACGGAAAACGGGACGAGAAAATCCGCAAATGCCACGGTTTATAAAACTCCAGACGGAACAGAGTTTGTATTTCCAGTGAGTTACAACAAAGCGCACCAGACGATGACCCCAGAGAAAGCGGTTGAGCTTTGGGGTAAGGTTCCAGAAAAATTACGGGATATGGGGCAAAAACAAATCATATTCCAAGATGTTCATAATCCGCAAGACAAATACTGGAGAAAGCGATACAAGAAATTCCGAGGCAGTTATGCTACGGGCGGGGATGACATCAATTTTTGGCGTTATGATCATCCGCATAACGACGATTATGTTGTGCGAACGTATTGCCATGAAATCGGGCATAAAGTTGACACGGACAATAGCGTAAATGGCACACGCTTCTCAGAGTACACATGGTGGACGGATGCAATGGCTGAAGATAAGAAGGTATCCGGTCAAAAATCGGTTACAGTCTACGGAGAAAACGCCAATTCTGAGGATTTTGCGGAAAGCGTGGCCGAATTTGTTAAAAATCCGGACGTATTCAGAAAGATGTTTCCGAACAGAGCGAAAATCATTGATATTTTCTTAAGGTAAGGCGGTGAGCGCTTATGAAAACAAAAAAGTTTTATGATGACAATGGAAAACTTGTTAAAGAGCGTGTTTACGGGAAAACACCGTCCGGTGGCGATTATTCGGAAATCTGCTATATCGATAACAATCGAATGGTTATCAGAGAGTGCAAGGAGGATGGTACGCTTATTGCTGAAACATGGGGTGAGCGATGAGCGTTACAATCCAAGATCACAGCGCGGAGGTTTCTGCTGAAATCAAGGCGGCGCTGTTGCGCGGGCTTGAAAAGATTGGGATGGTAGCGGAGGGCTACGCAAAAAAGCTGTGCCCCGTTGACACCGGCAACCTGCGGAACAGCATTACCCATGTAGTAGACGAGCAGGAACCGGCGGCTATCATCGGCACTGATTCCGAGTACGCCGCCTACGTTTGCTTGGGTACGGGGAAATACGCAGATGGAGGCCGCCCCACACCTTGGGTTTATAAAGATGCCAAAGGGCAATTTCATTGGACAGCAGGCAATAAGGCGCAACCCTTTCTTAAACCAGCGGTTTCCGACCACGCCGCACAGTATCGGGACATTCTGGAAAGCGAGCTGAAAAATGGATAATGAAACCATCAAGGCCATTGAAGCCATTATCAAGCGCGGCAACGATGCTGAAATACGACGAAAAGGCGACGGGTACATCGTCTTAGAGGTCAAGAAAACAATCAAATACACAGCTTCCGCGTAATTGGGCGCGGGAAAGGGCAATAGGAGCCAGCTACCGAGTTTTTCTCGTTGGTTGGCTCTTTTGTTTTAGGTAAAACCCGCGAGGTACAGCGGTTTTTATACAACGTTCGCCCCCGAAGAATTGGGGCCAAGGAAAAGGAGAACGAATAACATGGCGAAATTTACGAGAGCGGAAATCAGGAATATTCTCGGCGACGCTTGCACCGAAGAGATCGAAAATCGCTTGGTTGCGCTGCATCTGGGCGTGGTCGACCCCCTCAAGGACGATCTCACGAAGTACAAGGCGGACGCGGATAAGCTGCCCAGCGTTCAGAAGGAATTGGACGACCTCAAGGCAGCGGGTGACGGCGGCTATAAGGAGAAGTACGAGAAGGAACACTCGGATTTTGAAACTTACAAGTCTACCGTGACGGCAAAGGAAAGCAAGGCGGCGAAGGAAAAGGCCGTCCGGGCTTACTTTGAGAGCAAAAACATCACCGGCGCGAATCTCGACCTTGCTATGCGCGGCTGCGGCGAGGAAATGGCCGCATTGGAGCTGGACGGCGAGAAGATCAAGGACACCAAGAGCCTTGATGCACTCGTAGACGGCACCTACAAGGGACTTGTCTCCACCACGCAGACAAAGGGCGCGAATCCCGCCACTCCCCCGGCGAATACCGGCGGCAGCGGGGTCACGGCAGAAGCCTTTAAGAAAATGGGCTATGCCGACCGACTGAAGCTCAAGAAGGAAAGCCCCGAACAGTATTCGGAGCTGACGAAAAACTGACAACAAAGGAGATTAAAAACTATGGCAGATACGATTCTGACTAAACTAGCAGACCTGATCGACCCGGAAGTTATGGCTGATATGATTTCCGCTAAAATCCCCGACAAAATCCGCGTAGCACCTTTCGCAAAGGTGGATGATACCCTTTCCGGCGTTCCCGGCGACACAATTACCGTGCCGTCCTATGGGTACATCGGCGACGCTGAGGATGTCGCTGAAGGCGTGGATGTTGACATCGACAAGATGAGCACCAAGGACAAGCAGTACAAGATCAAAAAGGCAATGAAGGGTGTCGGTCTTACCGATGAGGCTGTTCTGTCCGGCTACGGCAACCCCGTGGGCGAAGCCAACGCGCAGCTGGCGCTGTCCATCGCTGCCAAAATCGACAATGACTGCATGGATGCCTTGCAGGGCGCAACGCTGACTTATGACGGCAGCGCGGCAGCCATCGGCTACAACGCTATTGTGGATGCCATCGACGTTTTCAACGAGGAGATCAACAGCGACAAGGTCATGTTCATCAACCCCAAGCAGATGGCGACCCTGCGCAAGGATGCTGATTTTATCAGCGCCGACAAGTATCAGGCAGGCGTGATGCTGTCCGGTGAGATCGGCAAGATCGCAAACACCCGCGTTGTAGCAAGCCGCAAGGTGCCGTCCATCGAGTATGAAAAGGACAACAGCACCGGCACCATTGAGATCGTCGCTGATACGACCACCGAAACCGCCACCAAAAAGCATCTGGCGACCATCCAGCCCCATTGCGCTGCTGCTCTGGTTGTCGGTGATAAGGTCAAGGCTGCTGCTGCTGCCTACTACGCTTGCCCCATCGTCAAGCTGAACGAGGACAGCGAAACCGAGGACGATGTGCCTGCCCTGACCATCTATCGCAAACGCAGCATCAACGTGGAAACCGAGCGCAAGCCGCGTAACCGCTCCACCGAGATCACCGCTGACGAGTTTTACGTTGCGGCTCTGACCAACGAAGCCAAGGTCGTGCTGGCAAAGTTCAAGAAGTAATAGGAGGGCGGCGTAATGCTTGAACAGGTCTTACGGCACTTGAACAACTGGTTCCTTGTGGAGATTCACGAGGGCACGTTCACCGTGGAGAATGGCAGCATTGCGCTGCCCTTTCTCCTGACCAATCAATATTTCCGCATCTGCGGTTCCGTATTTAACGATGGACTGCACCAGTACCCGGCGACCGACCTTACGGATGAAACCTTTACCGGGACGGTGTGGGCGCTGGCGGTGCCAAAGGCTGTGGTTGCACTTGCCGAAGATATCGCCGCGTGGCAGGAAAAGAACGGGGAGGCCGTTGCAAGCCCGTATCAAAGCGAGAGCTTCGGGGGCTATTCTTACGCCAAACGCAGCGCAGGAAACGACAGCGGCACGTTAAACGGCTGGCAGGACGCTTTTAGAGGCCGGTTAAACGACTGGCGAAAGCTCAAGGGGGTGGAACCGTGAGTTTACTTGACGATTTCGCAAGTAAATGCGTGCTGATGGAGAAGACGCGAACGCCGGACGGCGCAGGTGGCTACATCGTCGTGTGGGCCGAGGGCGCGGAATTTCTCAACTATCAGGCGCTTGATACCTCGATGGAGGCCCGCAGGGCGGAAAAGGAGGGTGTGACGTCGGTGTATTCCGCGCTGGTCAACAAGACCGTTCCCATCGAGTACAACGACTATTTCCGCGACACGTCCACCGGCAACACCTATCGCGTGACCTCGAACCCCGAGGAAAAGGCCGCGCCGAGGTCTGCGGGCGCAACCATTAAGGCACTGAAATTCTTCACCGCAGAGCGAAAGGAGTTGCCAAAATGACAAAAGACAAGGCGCTCCATGCGTGGTTTTCCCAATTCCTCCCGGCATACCCAACCTCCAACGTGCCGGAAGATGCGGTGTTCCCGTGGCTGACCTATGAGCTGATCACAGGATCATGGGAGAGCGGCGAAATCGCGCTGACGGTGAATCTCTGGTATTACACCGAGAGCGAAGCGACACCTAACGCAAAGGCACAGGAAATCAGCGACGCCATCGGTATGGGCGGCGTGCTTGTGCCGTACGACGGCGGCGCGATGTGGATCAAGCGCGGCTCCCCGTGGTGCCAGAACATCGCAGACGAAAGCGACAAGAACATCAAGCGGCGGTATCTCAATCTTACCGTTGAATACCTGTCGCAAAACTGATGAAAGGACAACGACATGAAATTTACCAAAATTCCTGTTGATACATTTCAGAAATTGCAAATCAACGCCGGTGTTTTGACGACCGACTTCACGCCTGCAACTGGCACCATCGGCGAGGCGGGGCAGATCGGCGCGACGACCGGCGGCGTCAACTTCTCGGCGACTCCGGAATACTCGGACTATGGCGAGGACATTGACAACTGCCCCAAGAACACGAAGGAACTGAAAAAGCTCGATTCGTGGGAGGCAAAGGCGAGCGGTACGTTTGTCAGCGCCGATACCGCCGTTGCAAAAAGCCTGTGCGGCGCTGCGGACATTGACAGCAGCGACACCACGAAAGTAACGCCGAGAAACGATGTGCTTGAAAAGGATTTCGCGGATATCTGGCTGGTAGGCGATTACTCCGACAAGAACGGTGAGAAAAACGGCGGCTTCATCGCCATCCACATGATGAACGCGCTGTCCACCGGCGGCTTCCAGCTGCAGACCAGCGACAAGGCAAAGGGCCAGTTTGCCTTTGAGTATACGGCGCACTATTCCATGAGCGCGCAGGGCAAGGTGCCGTTCGAAATTTATATCAAGGCCGGTACGGCGGAGGCGTAAATGAGACTTTCCGACATTCAGGGCGAGCGCGTCTTTGACGTCATCGCAGATATCATCGACCCGATTGCTAACATTGCGGAGGACGAACAGGCTTCCGCAATGTTCCGACGGGAAAAGCTGCCGGAGGGCATGACGGTGAAGCAGTTTGCGACGCAGAGGGCGCGAAAAGCGCTCCCTGCGCTGCTCAAGGGTCACAAGGACGATATCATTTCTATTCTTGCGGCTATCGAGGGCGTGAGCACGGACGCTTACAAGGGCGCTCTTAACCTCGTCAAACTGATGCGCGACGCGGCGGAGCTTTTGGCCGACGAGGCATTCGGCGCGCTTTTTCTCTCGGCGCAGAGCGAGAACTCCTCTGGCTCTGCGCAGGAGAATACCGAGGGCAAAGGCGAGTAAAGCCGTTCCTGCGATACTGCACGGCGCGGTTCAATGAGAGAGCAAGAAGCGAAGCATACCGCATTTATGTGACGGACGCGCTGCGCATTGTGGCCGAAAACACGGCGCGATACGCGGGCGGGAACTACATCAAGGCGCGATACGTGGACATTATTGAGCCGAAGAAGCAGGACAACAGAACGTGCGAAGAAATCACCGCCGATGTGGTCGCGCGGTGCGGGCTGACGATAAAAAAAGCCGCCCCTGACGGGGCGGCGGAGGGATAGGCATTATTTGAGGACGTATTCCGAGATCATGCGGCCGATCTTCCCGATGTCGGTATCGCCTTTGAACTCAAATTTGGCGGTAAAGCCATTGGAGAACGTCAGGACAAGCTCACTGTCGGGAATCAGCTCAACAAGGCCGGGTGTCTGGATAGCGAAGAACTGCACCTTGGAAAAGGGCATGGAGCTGAACGATTTCCGCTTTCCGGTGATGCCCTGCACGTCAACGGAAATAATGCGCTTGTTGGTGAAGATAAGCTGGTCGCGGATCGTTTTGAATGCGCAGGCGATCTCTTCGCCCGCGATCAAAAGACCGTTGACCTCGTCGCGGACTTCGGCAATGGGAATAGGCTTTAAGTCAAATGCGGAATCTTTGTTGAAATTGATCATGGCAAAACCCTCCTTTCCTGAAATTGTACTACATAAGCCTTGACTTTTCAAGGGCTTTTCGCCAAAAACACCAAAAAGCGTGGTGAGAACATGAATTTATTAGACCTTTTTGTCAAAATCAGCGTTGACACGAGCGAAGTAGATAAAAACCTCGGGGATACCAAAGAAAAGGCATTGAGCTTTGGCGACGTGCTGAAAGCCAATATTGCAGGGCAAGCCATTGTTGCTGGCGTGAAAGCTGTTGCAGGCGCGGTAAAAAACATTGGCGAAGCAGCAATTCAAAGCTACGGTGAGTATGAGCAGCTGGTCGGCGGCGTGGAAACGCTGTTCAAGTCCTCTGCCGATACCGTGATGCAGTACGCCGCAAACGCATACCAGACGGCGGGCATGAGCGCGAACGAGTACATGACCACCGTGACGGCGTTTTCCGCGTCGCTGCTGCAATCGATGGGCAACGACACGGATGCGGCGGCGGAAAAGGCGAATCTCGCCATTACCGACATGTCGGACAACGCGAATAAGATGGGTACCGATATGGAACTCATCCAAAACGCTTATCGAGGGTTTGCAAAATCCAACTATACGATGTTGGACAATTTAGCCCTCGGTTATGGCGGTACGAAGGAGGAAATGCAGCGCCTTTTGGACGATGCAAACGCCTTAAATGCCGCGCAAGGCAATTACACCAACTACACCATCGACAGCTACGCGGATATCGTTGACGCTATTCATACCGTGCAAACGGAGATGGGCATCACGGGCACAACGCAGCTGGAAGCCAGCACGACGATCCAAGGCTCTATCGCGTCGATGAAAGCGGCGTATGACAACTTTATCACGGGGCTTGGCGATGAAAACGCCGACATGGCTGGACTCATTACAAACCTTTTGGGCAGCACCGTGACGGTTGCGGAAAATCTCTTGCCGGTCGTTGAGAGAATCCTTGAGAACATCGGCGTTGTGGTGCAGGAAAAAGGCCCTGAAATGATTGAGAAATTCGTTGGCTATGCCGTCGAAAAACTTCCACAGGTCATTGAGCTTGGAATGAAAATGGTGTTGGCGATCGTCAGCGGCCTTGCCGAGAATTTACCGCAGATCGTTCGGTCGGTGCTTGACATGATGGCGACCATTGTAAAAACCTTTGTTTCTTCGCTCCCCGATATCGTAGATGTCGGAAAACAGATCGTGAATGGTCTGTGGGAAGGTATCAAGGCAATGGGCAGCTGGATCAAGAATAAAGTCGGGAGTTTCTTTTCTGGAATTGTTTCAGGCGTAAAAAGCAAACTCGGAATTCATTCTCCGTCCCGCGTGTTTGCGGGAATCGGCGAGAATATGGCGCTGGGCCTTGGTGAGGGCTGGGACAACGAGTATGACAGCATTAAGCGCGGCATCACTGGCGGTCTGGACTTCGGCACGGCACAGATCGGCGCGGAGCAATCTTTTGGCGGTCAGATGCGCAGCGCGCTATCTTCCCTCGGCAATGGGGGCGGCGATATCACCATTGTCGTGCAGTCTGTCCTTGACGGGAAGATCATCGGCGAATCCGTGAGCAAGTACAATCGGCAAATGCAACGGGCTATGGGGGTGTAAATGAATATTACATTACGAATTGGCGCGTTGGATGTGCACGAGAAAGTGTCCACTTACAATGTGCGTCGCGAGGTGAGCTATAGCAAGGTCATCACAACGATGGATGACACGGAGCACGCGGCCCGCTCGAAAGACAGATATATTGTTGAAACATCGTTTTTCCCGATGACAGAAGCAGAATCCTCCGAATATTACAATTCGTTGATGGGTGACACCGTGAGCGTGACGTTTACCGACCCTTATAGCGGGGCGGACACAGTAAAGACCATGCGTGTAACGAGCGACTTGGAAGCCGCGTTCGCGCTGGTCAGCGTGGATGGTAACCGGCGCTATAAGGGCGGCTCGGTACAGTTGAGGGAGATTTAATGCACAGCGTAAGTGATTTATACTTAACACTGCTTGCTAACCGGAATCATCGCGTAGAAACCAAATTAAGCATTGCGGGGGTGGAATATAGTCAAGCGGACATCGTAAAAAACAGCTTACGAGTGTATGGCGGTCTGTATTCCACCTTTGGCATTGGTAATTGTTCGGCGCGGCAGATCGATGTCGAGTTTTACCCAAAAGGCGCAATTCCGCGGCAGGCAAAAATCGAAGTATTTGCGCGGCTGGTGCTCGGCGAGCAGGTGAGCGAGTGGATTCCCAAAGGCGTGTTTTTCTTCTCCACGCGCAAGACTGACCGGATCACGGGCGTTTTGAGCGTGCACGGGTATGACGCGATGCTCAAAGCAGAAGAGACGTGGCTCGACAGCAGCTATGACGCGGAGACGTGGCCGATGCCGGCGGCGACGGCAGTTGCGGACATCGCGGCACGCATGGGTGTTGCGGTGGACAGCAGGACGCAGCTTGACGAGGCTTTCCCCGTGCAGTATCCCGTGGACGACGAGGGCGATATGACGATGCGCGAGGCGCTCGGCCGTATTGCGGTCGCCAACGCGGGCAACTGGATCATCACGGACGAAGGGAAGCTGCTGCTGGTAGGCCTCAACTCCATGCCCGCTGAAACTAATTATCTGGTGACGGAGACCGGCAGCGCCATCACCTTTGGCGGCGTGCGCATCCTCGTGTAAGGAGGGCAACATGGACAAAACCTATTTAGGGCGGCGGCTGGCGGAGTTTTCCCCAGGCATCGCGTCGCAGCCCATTACTAAGGTCGAGCTACTCGACGAGAACGGCGATGTGGTCGGCGTGTCCGGATCGGACACCGGACGGACGCTGACGGCCTTGCAGCCGGACGGCACGAATGCAATGGCGGCGTCGATCCTCGCCAAAGTCTCCGGCTACAAGCACATCGGCTACGAGGGCAGCGAAGCGCTGCTTGATCCAGCGGTGGAGCTTGGCGACGCGGTGACGGTAGACGGGTTTTACGTGCCGCTTATCGCGCTGGACATGACGTTTGATCCAATGCTCGCGCCGGACATCTCTGCGCCGGACGCGGACGAGATCGACGACGAGTATCCGTACAAATCGCCGACGCAGCGGCAGATCGTGCGCAACATGGCAAAAACCTGCTCGCTTATCACCAAGACCAGCAAGGAGATCATGCTCAAAGTCGAGGACATCGACGGCAAGTACACCGAGGTCAAGACCACGTTGGACGGCCTGACGGTGACAGATGCGAGCGGCACGACCAAAATTAACGGCAGCAGCATCAAGACGGAAAATCTGTACGTCGATGCGGCGAATATCACGGGTACGCTGACAGCCGACAAAATCCAAGCAAGCAGTATCAGTGTCGGAGATCTCAAGGACGGATCAAGCTACGCAACGAAAAGCTACGTCGACAGCAACGCGGGTCTGAACGCAAACGAGGTCGACAATGCGATCGCAACGTACATTGACAGCACTTCTATCACAGCGCAGAAGCTGCGCGGTCAGACGGTGGAACTGCTGGCTAACAGCAATACCAAAGTGGGCGAAATTTCGCTTGTGGAGACGAACGTTGACTACGGTATCGGCATCAAAACCCTCTATGGCGGTATCAAGCTGGAATCGGCGACCAATGTATACCTAAAAGCCAGCGGCCCCTACGGTGGATTTATCACGCTGTCCAACAACATTGTGTCGCTCGGCGGCGGCGAGCTGTATATCGGCAGCCAGATGTACGGAGATAACTTACCGGCTGGCAACTGGGGAAAACTGTTTTTCCTCCGTTCCGTGAGGTGACGCATGGCAAGTTTTAGCGTCAGTGTTACGGCGACGGGATCGACGACAGCCGTTCTCAACGGCACGTTTTACGGAGACAGCTACCACGACCGAGCGCGTGCGATCTACGTGACCGGCATTCTGGGGTACGGGTATTACTTGACCTCGAACGAGGATTCCGGCGCGAACAACACGTTTACGGATTCGTTCGACGGACTTACCCCCGGCGAAACCTACGATTGGGAGGCAGTGCTTTGCTATTGGGACACCAACCTCAATCAATGGGTGGAGACCAGCTATTCCGACAGCGGATCGTTTACCACAGATGGCGGCGGCACTACGGGCGGCGCGGTGTACATCTACACGGATATGTGGCGAGCGTATACGCCGTACATCTACACGGACACGTGGAGACCCTACAACGCAGAAATCTACACCGACTCTTGGTGGGAGTCTGGATAAGGAGGCACTATGACAAAGCAGGCAATGCAGATCCTTGACAGCGCATTTAATACGCTGTCTTTGGTGATGATCTCCGCGAACGACGCGGAGAAGATGGCAAAGGTCAAGGGAGAGCTGAGGCAGGCATATGCGATCCTTGAGCGGCTTGACCAGCAGGCGGCGCACGTCCCCGCAGAGCCGCCCGCCAAAGAGGGCAAGACGAAGCTCGAGAAGAAAAGCGAGGTAACTGATGGCTGATAAAGCAATTGTTGATAAAGCGATTTCTGACCTCACCCAAGCAACACAAATTACAGGCGACGACCTTTTTGTGCTTGAGCAGAGCGGCACAGCGAAAAAGCTGAAAGGCGAAACGCTGCTGAACTTCGTCACGCTGAGCGTCGTATCGGTCACGGTGACAACGCTACCCGCTGGAAGCTCGGCAACGGCAACTTACGACAAGTCGACTGGTACGCTGGCGCTTGGCATCCCGCAGGGCAGCAAGGGCGACACCGGCGCGACTGGCGCGACCGGCCCCGCAAACGTGCTGACCATCGGCTCGGTCACGTCCGGGAAGGTGGCGAGCGCGACCATTACCGGCGAAGCTCCGAATCAGGTGCTTAACCTTGTGCTCGAAAAAGGCGACAAGGGTGAACAGGGTAAGCAGGGTATTCAGGGTGAACAGGGTAAGCAGGGTATTCAGGGTGAAATTGGTCCACAGGGCAATCCCGGCGCAGATGCTCCCACGATTACTGGCATCACCATCCGGCAGAGCGACTATCACCTTATCGTGACGCTGTCGAACGGCACGAGCTATGACGCAGGCTATTGCCGTGGCGCTTCTGGTGCTGGTACGGGTGACATGCTGGCCTCAGTGTATGACCCTCAAAACAAGCACCAGGACATCTTTGCATACATTGATAATGCTATCAAGGACGTCAAGGTAACTACCGACGCAACGCCTACGCAGGGCAGCACCAACCCTGTACAGTCTGGCGGCGTGTACTCGGCACTCGTCGATAAGCTGGACAAGACCGGCGACGGAAGCAACGTCACGGCAGCGTTTACAGCAGCGAGCACCCGCGCCAACATTGCGACGGGCGAAAAGCTTTCCGTGCTGTTTGGCAAGATCGCAAAGTGGTTCGCCGACCTCGGCAGTCTGGCTTTTAAGTCCACGGTGGCAAAATCCGACCTTGCAAGCGACGTGCAGACGAGTTTGGGCAAAGCAGATAGCGCTTTGCAGAGTGCACCGGTCACATCGGTCAACGGCAAGACGGGCGCGGTTACGATCAGTGTTCCGACTGTCCCCTCCACCACCTCTCTTATCAAGGGCAATGGCTCGGGCGGGCTGGTGGCGGCGACGCGTGGCAGCGACTACATCGCATCCGGCAACATCGTCAAGCAAACGCTGGTTGCAACGGAGACCACGCCCACCGAGAACTACGCTATCAATTGGGTGTACGGCTAAGGAGGCGCGGAGATGGCTACATTTACTGTAGAGATAACGCCAGATTCTAGCAACGGGACTATCGCCCACGCAGTCGGAAAGTTTTCCGGAGGGTCAAGCAGCTATAAAGGTCAGCGGCGCATGGACGTTGCCGTCAGCGGCGTCGGGACATTTTCTGCGTTATCGCCGGAGACAAGCGGCGGCGAAAACACTTTTTCTCTCGACATCACGGGGCTGACGCCTGGGACAACGTACAACTGGAGCGCGTCACTCTACTACCAAAAAACGTCCGGGAGTTGGGTGACAGCAGGATCGCAGTTCGATAAATCCGGAAGCTTTACGACGAAAAGTGGAACCCCTGCATTACCAAGTGGATACACAAAACACAAGACCCTCGTCAACGGCACGGCCTACGAAGTTATGGGCGGGAAATGTCTCGTCAACGGCACTGTGTACAATATCCTCAAAGGCAGGACGCTTATCGGCGGGACGGGGGATGACATCAACTTTGAGCCGGATGTGAGCTTGACGTGGTACTTCAACGAAACCATTGATATAACGTCGCAGCCAGACAACTTCTGGGGGTATAGTAGCGGGATTGCTGTCAGCTTTGTGTCTGGCTATTATGGCTTTACCTACGACCATCTTATCCGAGGCTACGACGACACTTACGGTGTAAGAACTTTAATCTACTATAGAAAGATTACCGAGATCAGGGAACTCGCCTACCGAAACGGCTGGCGGGGGGAGGTATACCGCACCATCACTTTTGATGAATTACCCACCGGTGATCTCTTGACGTGGCTGCAAGCCAACGCCACGCCGCAATAAGAAAGGAGCAGCACATGAGTATCTACGTAAAAGTCAACAACACGGAATATCCCGCTACGGTCAACGGCAACCTTGTTGACCGCAACTGGAACGGCCGTGATACCAAAACCATATATCTGACCATGTCCTACGACGCCGTAGCGGCGCTGCTGCCTGACAATACCCCATGGAGCATCGTCCAGCGCGACATGGTGGATGTGCTGGACGAGCAGGGCAAGCCCACAGGCAAAACCAAAGAGGTCGTCAACGAGTACGACAACAGCGAGTACAGCCTTGCTGGCGACATCACCGACCACCGCGACGGCACGGTGAGTATCAAGATGGGAAAGCCCACGGAATCCGAGCTTTCGGAGGCAACCGTCACGGCGCTGGTCGGCCAGAGCATCACGCCGCAGCGCGCGGCAAGGCTGCGCCCGATGATCGAAGCAGCGGCGACGAGCCTGCCGGACAGCGACGCAGCAACGGCGGTCGAGCTGTTCCCGAAGTGGGTATACCCCGTCAGCTACATTGAGGGCAACCGCGTAAGCGACGGCGGCAAGCTCTACAAGTGCCAGCAGGCGCACACCTCGCAGGAGGGCTGGAAGCCGAGCACAACGCCCGCGCTCTGGGTCGTGATCGACGTTGCGCACGCGGGCACGCAGGATGATCCCATCCCCGCAAGCCGCGGCATGGAGTACGAGTATGGCAAGTACTACCTCGACAGCGAGGACGGCAAGACGTACCTGTGCGAGCGTATCGGCGAGGCCACGGGCGGGAAGATCGTCTTGCAGTATCTGCCACACGAGTTGGTAGGGAACTATTTCACGGCGGTCTAAGGCCGCAGAAAGGGAGCGGGATATGGATAATGCAAAGCATTACGATGACGCAGAGATCGCGCTTATCGAAAGTCGGTGCAAGAGCAATACGCATCGAATCAATGAACTGCAGGAGCACCAAACGGCGCTTGACAGGCTGGCAACTTCGGTCGAGGTGCTGGCGACCAAGCAGGAGACCGTCGAGGGCGATGTCAAGGAGATCAAAGAGGACGTAAAGGCCATCACGGGCAAGGCGGGGAAACGCTGGGACAGTCTGATCGACAAAGCTCTCGCGGCGCTGGCGGGCGCGTTTATCGCGTGGCTGCTGTCGGGGGTTGCCTTATGAAGAAGCTGAGAAAGCGGGACAAGTACGTCATCGCGGCAGTGCTCAACCTCTGCTGGTACTGCATTGCGGTGCTCGTATTGACCGCGCATGACAAGGTAGTGCCGGACAGCCTGACCGTCGCGTGGTTCGCCGCGTGGACGGCGGAGCTTGGCTTACTGGCGGGAATCAAAATCAAAGGAAAGGACGAATAACATGGAACTGATTCGCAAGAGATTGGCAAACCTGATGAGCGTCAAGAGCCTCGTGACGCTGGTGTTGACGGGTGTTTTCGCTTACATGGCCGTTACGGGCAACATCTCGCAGGACTTTATGACGATCTACGCGGTCATCATTGCGTTCTACTTCGGCACGCAGTCGCAGAAGGCGCAGGACGTGATCGACAGCAAGGGTGACGGCGATGTATCACAGTAGGGACATTGCCGACCTGCGGGCTGACGTGCGCGCAAACTGCGTCATCTTCCTCGACCTCTGCAAGGAAGCGGGGCTTCCGGTTCTGGTGACGGAGACGGTGCGAGATGACGAGTATCAGCGCTATCTTGCGCGCATGGGCTACGCGGCGAAAAACGCGACAAGGCCGACGTTCCACGGCGTTAAGGCGGGGCTGGCGTTCGACATCTGCAAAAACGTCAAGGGGCATGAGTACGACGATCCGTCGTTCTTCGCCCGCTGCGGGCAGATCGGCAAGCAAGTCGGTTTTTCGTGGGGGGGCGACTGGAAGAAATTCCCCGACAAGCCGCATTTTCAATGGGACGACCATATGCGATACACAGGGAGCATGATCTTGGCGGGGAAGTACCCGCCGGAAATGGAGGAGTACATGGATCAGGCAACGTTTAACAAGATGATGGACAGCTATTTATCGCAGCTCGGCACCAAGCCCGTCTCTTCGTGGGCGGCGAAGGACTGGGCGGCGGCAAAGGCGGCTGGCATTACGGACGGCAGCGCGCCGCAGAGACTTATCACGCGGCAGGAAGTCGTGACGATGATCCAGAGAGCAACAAAATAACGGTGTCCGATTCGGGCACAGGAAGGAGCGGGCGGCGAAAGCCCACGCGCAAGCGCCTCTGCAAGCCCTACACGGGCATGGACAGTCAGCACAGGTCAATCCGCGCGCAATTATCCTCTATGGCCCCCAAGCGGGCCGTGGCATATATCTTATCGTTTGAACTGCCGGCGGACGAGGCGGCGTGCCTTATCGAGTGCGACGTGCGGCGCAAGAGCTACGCGCAAGTGTGCGAGGCGCTGCACCTGTCGCCGGAGGCGGTCAACCGTTGCCGCAGACGGGCATATCAAAAAATAGCAGACGGACAAAGAGAGCACCGAGGTTAATCGGTGCTCTCTTTTTGTTTTTCCTCGTTGCGGTGCCTTTCCAGGTATTCTCTGGCACATTCCACGAGGTAACTGCATTTCCATCCTTCGGCGGTATTCAGGCCGCAATTCCCGCAGCCACGGCATTTTTCAAATTCTTCAAGGATAGCTTCCGCTTGGGTTTTGCTTGCGATAAAAAAGCTGCTCATTTGCTCCGCTCCCCTGTTATAACAAAGATTTTGCATCTACGCCGAGCACGTCGGCAATGGCAATCAGGTTTCTGGCCGTCAAATTCCCGGCGTCGGATTCTCCCAGCTCCACTCGCTGGATTTGGCGGATATTTACGCCGGATTTCTCGGCGAGGTTGGCTTGCGTCATCTCGGCCATGCGGCGCGACCATTCTAATTTTGATATCGCGCGGTTGTGGCAGTCGCGTCCGCAGTTGACCAAGGAGCAGGCGGCGCAATCTCCGTCTTCTCGCTGGCAGTCTGCATATTTCCTGCGCATCAGTTGCCCTCCTTTAGAGTTTGATTTCCGGCGCGTAGTAAAGCACCTCGCACTCCCAGTATTTCGCGCCGACGGGTTTCCTGACAATGGCGGTCGTTTCTTCTCCGGTTGCCCGCTTGATGAGCGCGTAGCCGTAAAAATAACCGTCTTCCACAAAGTTTTTGCCGGGGGCCTGTTCCAATTTCCGGATCAATTCCTTTTTCTCCATTGTTCTTTCCTCTTTATTTTAAATAGCGATTGGTCTGGGAAACCACGGCCATGCCAACCTTGTCCGGGGTGTCGTTAAAATTCACAAAACGAAGAACATCAATCAGCTTGCCGGCATATTCTACGGAGTTAATGCGGCCGATCTGGAAGTCAATCCCCTTGTTCCACATTTCGATGTTTGCCTTACCTGGGTCACTGGGGTTCTCTCTCATCCACTCCAATGCGGCGATGGACTTCGCTTTCAGTTCTTCGGCCCACGCGATCTGCTTCTCAGTACCCTTCATAATTCGCTCCTCCTTGGGTTTCCCCTCTCTTTATGTTTTTATTATACGCTAATATTAGCGTATTGTCAAGGGCTTTTGAAGTATTTTTTTGCCCAAATAATGACCAAACGATGACCATTTGCAGGGCGCAATCCACGGTATGATTGAGGCAACAAAAGGAGGTGCGCGCATGGATCAGTTTGCAATCGCCGGATACAGCGGCGGAAACTGCATGATGTGTGTTATCGACAACGGTGATATTTTCCAGGCCGACTATTTCGGCAACCGCCAGCAGCTCATCGGGAAGACGGCTGCCGCCTACGCAGAGCTGGAAGGCACGACGCAGCAGTATTACGACAAGCTCGTTGAGCTCGGCGTCATCACGCCGCCAAAAACGCAGGAGCAGCTGATGAGCGAGATGCAGTCGGCCATGAGCGACATGGCCGAGGTCATCAAGGGCCTGTCGGACCAAGTAAAGGAGCTGAAAGAGAATGGATCTCAAGCAGATCATAGCGGCAGCGTCGAAAATGTTCCCCTCCGCAGACCTGCAAGGCGCGGCAGCGAAAGCGGAGCAGGCGATCAGCGGGACGGCTGACACGCTGGAGGGCGTGCAGAGCGCGGCGCGCAGGCTCGGCATTGATCCAGGCATTGCCGACAGCCTCTATGCACGCTACGGGCGCACAATGCAGGCGAAGGCCCTGTGCGGGCTTCTCGGGACGACACCAGAGGCTTTGCGCTCCGATGCCAACAAGATACTCGGTAGCGCACAGAACGTCTCACAGGCCCCGCAGAAGAGCAAGGCGGGGCATTCAACCAAATTCCCCCGGCTGAAATAGCCGTTGGAATAATTTTTGAGGAAAGGAGAATGCACTATGAACAACGATCAGAGCACCGGCATGAGCTGGCTTGCGGTACTGTTTATCATTATCGTCATCGCGGCGCTGTTTGGCGGCTTTGGCAACGGCTTTGGCTTTGGACGCGGCAATATGCCGTACCCCGTCAATGACACCGGCTGCAACCGCGTGAGCAACTGCGAGGTCGAAAAGCAGGGGATTATCGACACGTCCCGCACGCAGTATCTCATCGAGCAGCAGAGCAACGACACGCGCATGGCAATCAACGCCAGCACTGAGGCGATCACCAGTCAGGCCAGCCGCATCTACGAGCAGCGCCTGCAGGAGACCATCTTCGACCTCAAGATGGAGAACCAGACCCTCAAGAACGGCATCTTCACCAAGGAGCAGACAGACGCTTTGGCGGCGAAGATCTCCGATTGCTGCTGCGGTTTCAACCGCCGTCTGGACGCGATTGAGGGCCGCATGCTGACCAAGCCCGCACTGTACGGCGTGGCTTCGACCTGCGCAGGCCAGATTATCCCCGCGTCTTGCGGCTGCAACGGCAACGTCAATCTTTAATACCATATTCCCCACTCGGGGGACATGGCAGGCCCCTATGGCCGGGTAACAGGCGGGGCAATCGCCCCGCCTATTTTTTATGGAAGGAGAATAAAAATGTCTTGTAAATCCGCTCTTTACGCTGCCATGCAGACGCCCACCGCCGTCGCGGTCGACGGCGTCATCCCTCTTGGCAGCCTTATCCGCCGCTACGGCTGTGATCTCAGCCTCAACGGCAACGCTGTCAACATCATTGGCGGCAATCAATCCGCCAGTTACTACGATGTCGACGCCTCGGTCACCGTCGCGCCCGCCGCAGTCGGCACCGTCACCATCACGCTCTTTAAGGACGGCGTGGCCGTCCCCGGCGCGACCGCCTCGGCGACCGCCGCCGCTGCAAACGATGCGCTTGATCTCAACATCACGGCTCTCGTGCGGCAGGTCTGCTGCGCTGTGGGCTCCGCTCTGACGCTGGTGCTCACCGGTGCCGCTGCTACGGTCAATAATGTGGCGCTGCGCGTGCAGCGGATCTGAGAGGTGCGCGATGGTGCAGCTCTTGATTGGGATGCTGCTTGGCGCAATGGTGGCCACGCCCACAGGGCGCAGCATCGGCAACCAAATCGGCGACGCGGCGATCGCTGAGATCAAAAAGGCAATACCAAAGCCGACTGCAGAAAGCGAGGAAAAGAATGGAACTCATTGAAAAACTGTCGGCGATGGTCGACGAGGAAATCGAGGACGCGACGAAGTACGCAAAATGCGCAGTCAAGTACAAGGACGAGCGTCCGGCGCTGGCGAAGACGTTTTACGATCTTTCCGGCGAGGAAATGCGGCACATGACCATGCTGCATGCAGAGGTCGAGGCCGTGATCCAGAAGTACCGGCAGGAGAAAGGCGAGCCGCCAGAGGGCATGAAGTCCCTTTACAATTATCTGCATGAGAAGCAGATCGAAAGAGCGGCCGACGTCAGACGCCTGCAAGATATGTATCGCGGCGCATAACTGTGTTCGCGACTGTGTTCATGCAACTGGTTATAACTGGTTGTAACTGTCAGTAACGAGACGTTCGGAAAACACAAAAAAGCCTTGGTATCACTGGTTTTTCCAGTAATACCGAGGCTTTTTGCTTTGGCGCAGCAGGAGAGATTCGAACTCTCGGTACGCTTTTGACGTACACACGATTTCCAGTCGTGCTCGTTATGACCGCTTCGATACTGCTGCGTATCGGTGCGCTCGACAGCAAAAATGATTATACCAAAAATCACAGCAAAGTCATGCGCAAACTCGAAAAATGAGAATACCCCCGTCGTAAGGCGGGGGATTCTTTTGGGCATAATTTACCTTTGGGAACACGAAAGGAAAGCCGACCAACAGCGAGTTTATCGCCATGATCGCGGACCGCATCCGTTTACAACGGAAGATCTATAGGGTGTGAAAAGCGAAAAAGGGCCTTGATCAGAAGATCAAGGTCTGCATGAGTGATGAAGTGTCGATTTACAAAGACAGTGATGTGAAAAACTCAGCGCTCTAATGTCAAGTGAAAAGCCCTCGGCTCATCAGTTTTTTGATGGGTCGGGGGCTCTTCCTATAATGTGGCGGAGATAAGTTAATCTTTTTTTCTAAGTCGTTCTATAAGACTGTGAGCTAATTCAATATCTTCGTCTGTCAATCCAGAGACGTTGATTGAAGCGGTAGACTCGACACCGAGTAAGTAGTCGGTCGAAATCTTAAAAATGGCAGCCAATTCAACAATGTACTGTGTGGAGGGAACGGAGATTCCTTGCTCCCAGGCATTGACGCTTGAACGGGTTATACCGAGCTGCTTGGCAAGCTCTGACTGGGTCAGTCCTCGCCGCTCTCTAAGTAATCGGATACGGTCAGAAACCATGCTATCACATCCTTTATGATAGTATGGTAGAGAAGACTGAACGATATTGCATTATCAAAAAGATATTATAAATTGACAATGAAGATAAAATGTTATATCATATGGAGAGAACACAGGGCCAAAGGTGGTGTTCAAAGAATGAAGTAGGAGGAGAGAAAAGTGAGAAAGTGCAGCGATATGAAAAACATTTGGAGACGAATAGCGATTCTAATCTGTGTGTTGGCGACGGTATTTATACTGTCTGCCTGCGGTAAGAAATGCGCGGTAGATGGCTGTGAGAATAAGCCGATAAAAGAGAGCGACTACTGCGAAGAACACACGTGTGCAGTAGAAGAATGCTTGCTTTCACGTGAAGTGAACTCAAACTATTGTAATGTACATACCTGCTCGATGCTCAACTGCTATGAGTTGGTGATTGATGGTTCTAAATGCTGTCAAGAGCATACCTGCATAGTCGAAGGCTGCTTCGAACGGGTGAAGGATAATTCGACCTATTGTAAAAATCATGGTTGTGCATACGACGGTTGCCCTGATAAACCTATTGAAGGCGGAGAATATTGTTCAAAGCATACTTGTGCTGCTGAAGGATGCCTAAACGGAGTAGCAACCGCAAAGCCGTACTGCTTTGAACATGCATGCGGAAAAGCTGCATGTAAAAATCCGCATATCTCCGGCGGCGAATACTGTCAGGAACATACTTGCAAAGTATCTGGATGCAAGGGAGGAACAGTAGAATCAATGGGATATTGCTCTAAACATATTGCTGAGATGGCTGAAAAGGAGAAACAGTCTGTACTGGCAAAGTTAAGCAAGGACTATGATAAAGTAGAGAACATTACATGGTATAAGCCGCAAGCATATCCTTATTATGCAAACAGCAGAAGCTATGTGTTGCCGTACATAGGAGTGGACAGTTATGGGAATGCATGGCTGAGGCTGGTGTTCCACTATACTGGCGATAGTTGGATTTTCTTTAAGAAAATTACGGTATCAGTGGACGGACAGAATTATGTGAAAGATTTTGATTATTTTGAGGTGTCACGCGATAACGGCAGCGGTGATGTTTGGGAATATGTAGACATTAGCCTGAGCGGCACGGACATCAATATGTTAAGGGCAATCGCTGCTTCTAAAGAAACGATTGTCCGCTTCCAAGGTGATGATTATCACTATGATTTGACGGTCAAGAGCTCAGATAAGTCAGCAATTATATCAGTGCTGGATGCTTATTCGCTGCTATAGTTGATAAATTCATAGAAAGGAGAGAAGAAAAGTGGCTGACAAGTATTGCTTTTGTGCGAGTGCAGGGAAAGATGTCGTAATTACAAAAAACGTGATCAAGACTGGCGGAACAGTAAGTATGGGAATTCTTGGGAAGATTGCCACATCTGCATGCAGGATAATGTACAATAAGTTGCGCAAATTGGAAAATGCAT
>ULQB01065603.1_pt1 | contig 30473 bp, 18 predicted proteins | sample 1954041 | NCBI WGS metagenome assembly ULQB01 (sample SAMEA4835644, study PRJEB28245) | human gut metagenome | biome: gut microbiome; material: fecal sample | place: Denmark | collected 2008 | reverse complement strand
GTCACAGTTCTCAGCCGCCGGGGTCACAGTTCTCAGCCGCCGGGGTCACAGTTCTCAGCCGCCGGGGTCACAGTTCTCAGCCGTCCGGGGTCTCGGCCGTCCGCAGCCCGGAACTTGCCGTCCCTGCTGCTCGCCCCCTCCGCCGCCGGGGTCACAGCACCACCACGTCAGTATGGCCGTCCACCTGCAACTGGCGAATCTCCTGCGTCGAGCTTACGTAGAGCGTCTCCAGCTCGGGACTCGACTGCGTATCGACCCGCTCCATGACGGCAGCGCAGCCGCTCACGTCGAGCGTCCGCAGGGCGTTGCCGCCGCAGACGAGCGTCGAGAGGGCCGTATCGCCCCTCAAATCGAGCGAGGAGAGCAGGTTGCCGCTGCAGTCGAGCGTCGCAAGTATCGCGAGCCGCTCGACATCGAGCCACGAGATGCGGTTGCGGGCGCAGTTGACCTCCACGAGCCGCGGGCACGACGAGAGGTCGAGCCGCGTGAGGTCGTTGTCGCTGCAGTCGAGCCGCTGCAGGTTGCGGAAGTCGGAGATTTCGTCGAGCGAGGCGATGCCGCACCCCGAGCAGTCCATCCGCACGATGCGCTCGGCCTCGTAGCGCGAGATGCGCCCGTCGTCGTTCAGGTCGAGCGTCTCGAGGCAGTAGCGCTCGAAGGCGGGGTCGGTAAAGCGCAGGTATTCGGTCCGCGCCGCGTCGTCGTACCCGTCATCGAGCAGTCCGCACGAGGTGCAGAGCAGCACGAGAAGCGATGAAAGGGCACGGCGCATGTTCTATGATGATGTTGTTGAAATTGAGTCTTTTACAGGTCAGATGTCGATATCGTCGTCGGTCTCTTCGAGCCCCTCCGAGCTGCCGTCGTCCTGAATCTCGTCGGCGTCCTTGATTTCGTCGTCGTAGTAGTCCTTGTCGTCGTCATCCTGGGCGTGGTCGTCGACCTTCACGTCGATTTTCACCAGATAGGCAACCTCGTCCGTATCGAACGGTACGGCGTAGAAGAAGTCGCCGTTGGGCTTGTCGACACGCATCATGGCGTCGGTGAATCCGAGGGGATACTTCTCCCGCACGGCTTCCTGAAGTTCGGGGCTGAGGTTGTGAAGACTCGCAACGATATGTTTCTTCGTGCTATTCTGTTTGGTCATGGTACAGCGTAAAACTAACGTGTAAAAATTTTCTGCAAGTATACGCAAAATTTGCAAACCGCACCACCCCGGAATATTTTTTATTGCATTTTTTTCGAATTTCGATGATGTTCTGAACAAATTGCGTACCTTTACACAACAATACATATATTTAATGCCCCCACGGGCTGCCCGCGCCGGCATCTTCGCCGGACGGCGCCGCCGCGACGGGCCGCCGCCCCGCCCCACTCGGCACCGGGCGGCAAACGGACAAACACGATGACACCCCAGGAACGAATCGAGGAGCTCCGCCGGGAGCTCGACCGCCACAACTATAAATATTACGTCGAAAACGCCCCCGAAATCTCCGACTTCGAGTTCGACACGATGATGCGCGAGCTCGTCGACCTCGAGCGGGAGTATCCCCAGTATGCCGACCCCAACTCGCCGTCGGTGCGCGTGGGCAGCGACCTGACCTCCGACTTTCGGACCGTCCGCCACCGCTTCCCGATGCTCTCGCTGGGCAACACCTACTCGCTCGACGAGCTGCACGAGTTCATCGACCGCATCGAGCGGGAGGTGGGGGCCGCCGACCTGGTCTGCGAGCTGAAGTTCGACGGCACGGCCATCTCGCTCACCTATGAACACGGCGCGCTGGTGCTGGCCGCGACGCGCGGCGACGGTGTCGAGGGCGACGACGTGACGGCCAACGTCCGCACCATCCGCTCCGTGCCGCTGCATCTGCACGGCGAGGGGTGGCCCGAGCTGTTCGAAATCCGCGGCGAGGTGCTGATGCCCTACGCCTCGTTCGACCGGCTGAACGCCGAGCGCGAGGCGGCGGGCGAGCCGCTGCTGGCCAATCCGCGCAATGCGGCGGCCGGGACGCTCAAGCAGCAGGCCTCGTCGGTGGTGGCCCACCGCGGGCTGGACTGCACGCTCTACCAGCTGGCGGGCGACAACCTCCCCTTCACGAACCACTGGGAGAGCCTGCAGCAGGCGCGCACGTGGGGCTTCAAGGTATCCGACGCGATGCGCATCTGCCACACGCGGGCCGAGGTCGACGCCTTCATCGACCACTGGGATACGGCGCGGCGCGAGCTGCCCTTCCCGACCGACGGCGTGGTCATCAAGGTCAACGACTTCGCCCTTCGGCGCCAGCTGGGCTTCACGGCCAAGGCGCCGAAGTGGGCCGTCGCCTACAAGTTCAAGGCCGAGCAGGCCCTCACGCGGCTCACAAGCGTCGACTTCCAGGTGGGGCGCACGGGGGCCATCACGCCGGTGGCCAACCTCGAACCGGTGCTGCTGGCCGGCACCACGGTCCGCCGGGCGACGCTCCACAACGCCGAGCAGATGGCGCTGCTCGACATCCGCCCGGGCGACATGGTCTATGTCGAGAAGGGGGGCGAGATTATCCCGAAAATCACGGGCGTCGAGCTCTCGATGCGCCCGGCCGACAGCCGCCCCTTCACCTACATCACCGAGTGCCCCGTCTGCCACACGCCGCTGGTGCGCTACGAGGGCGAGGCGAAGCACTACTGCCCCAATGCGGACGGCTGCCGCCCGCAGATTCTCGGCCGCATCATCCACTTCATCGGCCGCAAGGCGATGGACATCGAGGGGCTGGGCGAGGAGACCGTCGAGCTGCTCTACGACAACGCGCTGGTGCGCAACGTCGCCGACCTCTACGACCTGCGCGCCGAGCAGCTGGCCCCGCTGCCGCGGCTGGGCGAGCGGTCGGCCGAGAACATCATCCGCTCCATCCGCCGCTCGACGGAGGTGCCCTTCGCGCGGGTGCTCTTCGCGCTGGGCATCCGCTTCGTGGGCGAGACGACGGCCAAGTATCTGGCGGGCCACTTCGGTTCGCTCGACGCCGTGATGAAGGCCTCGCGCGAGGAGCTGGTCGAGGCCGACGAGGTGGGCGGCCGCATCGCCGACGCCATCCGCGAATACTTCGCCGACGAGGAGAACCTGCGCATCATCGACCGCCTGCGCAGAGCCGGGGTGCAGCTGGAGGCCCGGGCCCGCACGCTCGCCTCGAACCGTCTGGCGGGCAAGAGCTTCGTCATCTCGGGACGTTTCCTGAACCACAGCCGCGACGAGCTGAAGGAGCTCATCGAGCTGCACGGCGGGCGCAACCTCTCGGCCGTCTCGGCCAACGTCGACTACATCGTGGCGGGCGAGAAGATGGGCCCGGCGAAGCTCAAGAAGGCCGAGAAGCTGGGGCTGAAGATAATCTCCGAGGAGGAGTTCGACGCCATGCTGGCCGAGTCCGACTCGCCCGAGGCAGTGCCCGAAGCAGGAACGGAACCCGAGGCAGGCGCGAAACCCGAAGCAGAACCGAAGCCCGAGGCAGGCGCGGCACCCGACGCCGGAGCGAGACCCGGCAGCGACGGCGCGGCGCGGCAGGGCGAACTCTTCTGAGGCACGGCGGCTCCGGGGCGGCACTCCCGCGGCGGCTCCGGCCGAATGTTTCCGGACGGCAGCTCCGACCGAACACTCCCGGGGCGCGGCTCCAGCCGAACTCAACCGGGGCGGCGGCTCCGGCCCAGCGGCTCGGCCGCAGACAACCATCAGCACCATGAACAGGGGCACGACCGGCAACCGGTCCGAGGCCCGCAAACCATAAACCCTAAACAGCGAACAAACCATGTTACAGAACAAACTGGCCGGCGCAGGCGCCGCCATGATAACCCCCTTTACGCCCGACAGACGGGTGGACTACCAGGCTCTGGCCCGCATGCTCGACTACGTCATCGAGGGGGGCGTCGACTACATCGTGGCCCTGGGCACCACGGCCGAGACACCGACGCTCTACATGCCCGAACGGGCCGTCATCGCCATGTACATCACCGACCACATCCGCGGCCGCGTGCCGCTGGTGATGGGCTGCGGCGGCAACTCCACCTCGGAGGTGCTCGACCAGCTGCGCGAATTCGACCTGCGGGGCGCCGACGCCATCCTGAGCGTGACGCCCTACTACAACAAACCCTCGCAGGAGGGGCTCTACCAGCACTTCCGCACCGTCTCGGAGCACTCGCCGCTGCCCGTCATCCTCTACAACATCCCCGGCCGCACGGGGGTCAACATGACGGCCGAGACGACGCTCCGCATCGCGCGCGACTTCCCCAACGTAATCGGCATCAAGGAGGCCTCGGGCAACATCGAGCAGATGCAGCAGATTCTCGACAACCGCCCCGAAGGGTTCCTCGTCCTCTCGGGCGACGACGGCATGACGCTCGAGCTGATGCGCCGCGGCGGCGACGGCGTCATCTCGGTGGCGGCTAACGCCTTCCCGCGCCGCTTCATGGAGTGCATCAACCTGGCCAAGCGCGGGGCGTTCGACGAGGCCGACCGCGCCTACGAACGGCTGCGCGAGGCGGTCGAGGCGCTCTTCGCCGAGGGCAACCCCGTCGGCGTGAAGTGCGCCCTTGCGAGCATGGGGCTCATCGGCCCCACGATGCGTCTGCCGCTGGTCGAGGGGACCGAAGCGCTGCGCCGCCGCTTCGAAAAACTCATTGCGGAATACGATTTGCGGTAGGCTGCACGTTAGTTATCCATCCAGTAACGTGCACAACCGCTGCCTATGAAACGATTCGAACAAGTGCTCCTTGCACTGCTGCTCCTGCCGGCGCTGGCGCTGGCCAAGGTGCCCGACGACGAAGACATCCTCGACCGGACGATGAACACCGCCTCGCCCTTCTACTACACGAAGCTGATGATGCGCTACAACGCGGGCGATTCGACGATGACCGACGAGGACTACCACTACCTCTACTACGGCTACGCCTTCCAGGATGCCTACAAGCCCTTCGCCTCGAACCAGGCGCTCGACCGCATGCTGATGATTGCCGCGCGCATCGACGTCGAGCGGCCGCTGCGCGAGGACCTCGAGCTGCTCGTCTCGGCGGGCAACGACGCCCAGAAGGTCGACCCCTTCAGCCCGAAGGTGCTCAACCTGATGGCCTACGCCTACGGGGCGCTGGGCGACACCATCCGCGAGCGGGCCTACTACGAACGGATGAACCGCATCATCCGCACCATCGAGCAGTCGGGCGACGGCTACACGCAGAAGACGCCGCAGCACATCCTCATGTTCGACCATGCACTCGACGTGCTCGCCTCCGAGGGGCTCCCCTACGGCCGCAGCCGCGTCATCAGCCGCGAGGTCGAGTTCGTGCCGCTCGTTTCGCCCATGGTCATCGAGGGGAAGAAGCGCAAGGGGTTCTACTTCGACTTCAGCCGCATCTACCGCAACAAACCCGAGGGATACACCTATAAACGTGACCGCACATGGCAATTCAACAATCTGAAACCCCGCACCTACAAATAATCGCACGCCGCCTGCTGCTGCTCGTGCTGACGGCCGCCGCGGCCTTCGGCTGCAGCAAGGAGGAAGGCGAGCGGCAGCGCCTTGAGAGCAACGTTGCGAGCGTCGTGCTGCGCTCCGAGGCGGGCTCCGAGGCGTCGTTCACCGTCTCGTCGAGCGGCCCGTGGTCGCTCACCACGACGGGCGAGGAGTTCGAGGTCGTCGGCCCCGCGAGCGGCGACCGCGGCGAGACGACCGTCACGGTGCGGGCGCTCGCCGCAAATGAGGGGCGGCTGCGCCGCGAGCTGGGCAGCATCACGCTGCAGCTCGACAAGGGCGGGCTCCAGACGCAGGTAGGCGTCGAGCAGAGCATGGCCACGGCGCCCCAGACGCTGCTCATGTACATGCCCTGGTCGGGCGACCTCACCTCGTTCTTCGAGCAGAACCTCGCCGACATGGAGCAGACCGTCGCCGCCGGCTACCTCGGCGATACGCGGCTCGTGGTCTTCTTCATGCCCGATGAGCGGCGGGCCGAGTTCTTCGAGCTCTACCACGACAACGGGCAGTGCGTCCGGCTGAACCACCGCACCTACGATACGGCGCCCGACTTCACCACGGCCGAGGGCATCGCCTCCATCCTCGAGCAGGTGCGCCAGACGGCCCCCGCCGAGCGCTACGCCATGACGATTGGCAGCCACGGCATGGCCTGGCTCCCCGTCTCGGGCATCTACGCGCGGCCCGGCAGCGCGGCTCCGCGCGAGCGGGAGTACTGGGAGTATGCGGCCGAGGGTGCGGCACTGACCCGCTGGTTCGGCGGCAAGCTGGACCAGTACCGGACCGACATCACCACGCTGGCCGAGGGCATCACGCTGGCCGGCATGGAGATGGAGTACATCCTCTTCGACGACTGCTACATGTCGTCGGTCGAGGTGGCCTACGACCTGCGCCACGTCACGCGCCACCTCATCGGCTCGACGTGCGAAATCATGGCCTACGGATTCCCCTACGCCCTGATGGGGCGCTACCTGGTCGGCGAACCCGACTACGAGAACATCTGCGAGTCGTTCTACCGCTTCTACAGCTCGTACCAGTACCCCTACGGGACGATTGGCGTGACGGACTGCGCCGAGCTGGAGCGTCTGGCCGACATCATGAAGCGCATCAATGCGGGCGATGTCTTCGACGGCTCGCAGCTCTCCGAGCTGCAGGTGCTCGACGGCTACAACCCGACGCGTTTCTTCGACCTGGGGGACTACGTCCGCCACCTCTGCACCTCGCCCACGCTGCTTGCCGAGTTCGAGGAGCAGCTCGCCCGCACGGTCCCCTACCACCGCCACACGCCGGAGTTCTACTCGATGTCGAGCGGAGCGAAGGCGATTCGCACCTTCTCGGGCATCACCACCTCGGACCCGAGCACGAGCGACGCCACGCGGACCAAGCAGCAGACCGCATGGTGGCAGGCCACCCACGAATAGCGGGCCGCCGACCGGGGTGCCGACCGGCCGCCCGCGCGACCTGCCGACCATAGCTCCGCCGCCAGCCCATAAAAAAAGAAGAGAAGCGACCCCGCAAGGGTCGCTTCCCTTTTATCCTTTTGCCCAGCCCTAACCTCCGACTTCCGCCCCCGCCTACTCCCGGACCGGCGACGCATACCCGACCCGGCCCGCATCGGCCCGCGCATAGATGACCTGCAGGCGGCGCGTCATGAAGAACTGCAGCACGCCGCGCAGGAACATGTAGAGCATGAAGGCGAGCCAGAGGGCGTTGTTGCCAATCCACCCGTAGAAGAGGTGGTAGATGGCGAAGTAGGCCGCCGTAGCCCAGAACATCGAGTTGCGCATCACGCGCGTATGGGTCGCACCCACCATGATGCCGTCCATGATGAAGGGCATGGCGCTGGCGATGGGGATGATGATAATCCAGACGATGTAGCGCCCGGCAAGCTCGACGATGGTCGGGGCGTCGGGGGCCGACGCGTCGACGAAGAGCCCCACCAGGTCGCGCCACCAGACGATGTAGATACCCACGAAGAGGGCCGAGACGGCCGTCCCCCAGAAGATGCAGCGCTTGAGGCATGCGCGCAGCGAGCGGCCGTCGCGCGCCCCGATGAAGCGCCCCGTGAGCGCCTCGGCGGCATAGGCGAAGCCGTCGTTCATGTAGGAGAAGAGGGTGAAGAGCTCGAGCAGCAGCGTGTTGACCGCCAGCATCGCCGGGTTGTCCATGCGGGCCGAAGCCCCCGTGAAGAAGGTGTAGACGGCCACGATGCAGAGCGTGCGCAGCATGATGTCGCGGTTGACGATGAAGAAGTGGCGCAGCGGACGCAGGTCGAAGACCTCGCGCCAGTCGATGCCCGTCAGCACGTGCCGGTAGCGCCACACCAGCAGCAGCGTCGCCAGCATCACCCCCGTCCACTGCCCCGCAACGGAGCCGTAGGCGATGCCGACGATGCCCATCTTCATGCCGAAGGCGAACCAGAGGCTGCACCCCACGTGGACGATGTTGACCGTCACGGCCGTACACATCGGAATCAGGGCGTTCTGCATGCCCGTATACCAGCCGTTGAAGCCGAAGAGCATGATGCCCGCCGGGACGGCCCAGATGCGGGCGTAGAAGTAGGCGCGCGTCATCTCGCCGCCGTTCATGGCCCAGAGCGCCAGCTCGCCGATGGGGTACTGCAGCGCGACGACCAGCAGCCCCATCGAGGCGGCCACCACCAGCGCACGGGCCAGCATGTTGGTGCACTCGCGGAAGTCGCCCGCACCGAAGGCCTGCGCCGTGAAGCCGCTCGTGCCCATCCGCACGAAGGAGCAGTTCCAGTAGATGAAGTTGAAAATCGAGACCCCGATGGCCAGCGCCCCGATGTTGGCCGCCGAGTCACCGGCCGAGTGGCCGGCGATGGCCGTACCGACGATGCCCATCAGGGGCACCGTGATGTTCGAGACGATGTTGGGCAGCGCCAGGCGCAGGATTTCGCGGTTCATCGACATGGGCACTCGCCGCCGGAGGGTAGATGCCGCAAAGAGCCGCCGCGGCAGGGGGTTCCGGCGAAGCGAATACAAAGATACACTTTAATTCGACAAAATGAAGGCCCCGCCCCCCTTTTGTTTCCGATTTCGGCACGAAGCGTGTGCAGAATCCCGAAAATTGAATTACCTTTGCGCAACCTTGTCGACGCGTGCGGGTTAGCGCATCGGAGGGGAAGCCCCCTTCCCGTGCCCGGACCCATGCGCAGGGCCGCCGCTCCGCACGGCGGAGACGCAGCCGCCGACCGGGCAAAAGGGGCAAATGCCGGCAGGAATCCGGGCGTCAGCGACGCCCCGAAACGAGTTCGACGTATTCCGCCGCCGGCAGGAGCCTCCGTTCAGCAAACAGACCATACCGAAAAAACATCCACGTCGAACTCGACCATTCGTATGAAAGAACACAAGAACGACTCAACCGACGCACTCGCACGCTTCGGGCGTGACAAGCGGGTGCGTACCGCAACGGTCACGGCAGAACGCGTTGAGCGCAGCCCGCGTCCGCAGCGCGATGCCGCCGACTCGGAGCGACCCACAACGGACCGACAGCCCCGCAAACGGGCTTCGTACAACCCCAACTTCACGGCCGACAACCGCCCGCTGCACGAGGAGCAGCAGGGCCGCAGCTACGGCGAGCGTCCGCACTACGGCGAGAAGGAGCACTCCGGACGAGGCTTCCAGGGCCGGGGAGGCGCCGCACGCGGAGGCGAGAGCCGCCGCGGGCAGTACGCAACGCGCGACCGCGACGAGCGGCACGAGACGCGCGGCCGCTATGAGCGCTACGAGCGCCGCGACCGCCGCGAAGAGCAGTACGGTTACTACGACGAGGAGCCGCGCGAGGAGTACGGCCGCTACGGGCAGCGCGACGAGCGTGACGAGGAGCGGCGTGCAGGCCGCGGCCGTGACGACCGCCGTGACGACCGCCGTGACGACCGCCGCGAACGCCGCGCCGGGGAGTACGGCCACGCACCGCACAAACCCAACAAGCGATACGACAACAACCGCGCAGAGGGGCGCTCCTCCTCGGCATACGGCGAGCGCAAGGCTCCGCGCAAGTATGGCGAACGGCCCTCGTACGACGGGCGCCGCGAGGAGCGCGGCGGACGCTTCGCCTCGGAGCGGCGCGGCGAACGGAGCTCCTATCCGCGTTTCGACGCGGCGAAGGGGAGCGGCGAGATTCGCCTCAACCGCTTCATCGCGCAGTCGGGCCTCTGCTCGCGCCGCGAGGCCGACGACTACATCCAGGCGGGCGTGGTCACGGTCAACGGGCAGGTGGTCACGGAGCTGGGGAGCAAGGTGAAGCCGACGGACGACGTGCGCTTCAACGGCGAGCGCGTACAGGGCGAGAAGAAGGTCTACCTCGTGCTCAACAAGCCCAAGGGATATGTGACCACGATGGAGGACCCCCACACCGACAAGACGGTGATGGAGCTGGTCAAGGGAGCCTGCACGGAGCGCATCTATCCGGTTGGCCGGCTCGACAAGAACAGCGTGGGACTGCTGCTCTTCACCAACGACGGCGACCTGACCAAGCAACTCACCCACCCCTCCTACCGCAAGAAGAAGATTTACCAGGTGACGCTCGACAAGCCCCTCACGCGTGCCGACATGGATGCCATCGCCGAGGGCATCACGCTCGAGGACGGCGAAATCTATGCCGATGAAATCTCCTACGTTTCGGAGAACAAGGAGGAGGTCGGCATCGAAATCCACTCGGGGCGCAACCGCATCGTGCGGCGCATCTTCGAGCATCTGGGCTATACGGTGCTGAAGCTCGACCGGGTCTACTACGCCGGTCTGACGAAGAAGAACCTCAAGCGCGGACAGTGGCGCTTCCTCACGCGCGAGGAGGTTGAGCGCCTCAAGTCGGGACAGTACGAATAGTGCCCGCACACTATCCGCCGCCAGACCACGGAGGCCGCCATCAGTGCGGCCTCCGTTTTTTATCTTCCACCGCCTCACCCCGGCTGTTCCGGCATCCTCTCCGCCACCCGGTCCGGCACTACCCCCCCCACACACAGACAGTCGCCTACCCGACGACACAAGCGTCCAACACTCGCTTGCCCCACGACCTCCTCTCCGGCGCCCAAACCAACCGCCCACACACACCTCCTGCCGCGCCTCCCCGCGCCCCCCCTCCCCGACAGACACAAAAAAGCGGCTCCCGGCACCGGAACCGCCACCCTACATCCGCATCCTCGCCCGCACCATCCGCCCCCCGAACCGGCTGGGAAAAAGTACCCTCTTCCTGCCACGTCTTCCACGTCCGCGCCGCCCGGAAAAGCGCCGCCCCGCACCTCTCTCCGCCCCCACGCACCCGCCCGCACCAGGGAAAAGCTCCGGAGCCCGCCCCCACACATCCGCATCCTCGCCCACCTGCACCTCTCTCCGACTCCCTGCTCACGCGCCCCACCCAAGCTCCCCCTCTCGCCACCCCGCAACGCCCGAAAAAACGTCACCCCGCATCCCGCCGGCCGCCTCCCCGCGCCTTCCCGCACCTCCAAGTGCCTCCCCTCCCCGGCAGGCACAAAAAAAGCGGCAGCCCGCTAAAGGCTGCCGCGCTTCGTTCAAACCGCCGGGCGATTAGTTACCCTTGATTTGGTTGTAGAGGTCGTTGTACTTCTTGTACTTGTCCATCATGCCCTCCTCGTCACGCAGACGGAAGCAGAGCGACTTGAGGAACTCAACGGCGTCCGGGTCGTTGGGCTTCAGCTCGAGGACCTTCTCGAACCAGGGCACTGCTGCCATGTAGACCGCATTGACCGTCTTCAGGTCGGCATCGTAGTCGGCCTGGCTGCTGTACTGACGCTCGTTCATCTCCTTGTTCATGGCATCGCCCTTGAGCGCATAGAAGAAGCCGAGGTAGTAGTTGCCCTCGTACATGTCGGGCTTCAGCTCGACAATCTTCTCGAACGACTTGATGCTCTCGTCGTAGTTCTTCAGCGCGTAGAAAATACGGCCGCGGCCGAACCAGAGGTCCGTGTTGGTCGGATTCTCGGCAATGGCGGCGTCAATCATCGTCACCAGGTCGGCGGGGTCGCCCACGCCCTTCTCGGCCGTGTAGAGCTGCATCAGACCGTCGAGAATACGCTCGTTCTTCGGGAACTTCTCAATACCCTCCAGCAGCGCATCCTTGCTCTTCATGACGAAGGCGGCGTCCTTATCCTTCTGGCCGTAGTAGCAGTGGAAGAGGTAGTAGTAGATGTTGCCATCCTCGTCAGCATAACCCTGCTCGAGCGCACGGTTCAGGTAGTCGGCACCCTCGGCATAGGCCTCGGGGTTCGTCGAACCCTCGACCGTCTTCAGATAGCCCGCATAGTAGAGCAGCGCCAGGTTGGGCTTCTCGCCGTAGGCGGGGCTGCTCTGTGCGGCATAGGCCGTCATGTAGTACTTGGCCGCGTCGGCATACTTGCCCGTGGTGATGCTCACGTCACCGGCCTGTGCGCAGAAGTCGCTGATTTGCTTCAGACCGACCTTGACCTTCGATGCGGTCTTGGGGTCCATGTCGTAGGCCTTGTTGTAGGCCTCGAGCGAGAGCTCCAGAGCGCCGGGGTAAATCTCCTGGGTCTGCGTCCATGCCATAATCTTGTTGTCCTTGACATAGGCCGTGTAGTAGGGATATACATAGGCCGTGTAGGGCACGTCGAGCAAGGTCACCTCGGAGGTCGACTGGGGGTCTCCGTCGTTGAACTTGAGCATCACGGGGTCCATTTCGAGGAACAGGTCCTTCGTCGGTTCGGATACGGCCTCGAAGAAGAGCTTGCCGCGATTTACCCACGTTGCAGCCTTGGCTCCCTTCTTGGCGTCGGCGATGTCGGCGTCGCTCTTCTCGATTTTCGAAAGGAACGAATCCTTGTTCACCTTCTGAGCCTGCACGGCGGGAACTGCCAGAAGCAGCGCCGCGAGGGCCGTTACACATGTTTTTTTCATAAAGAACTTATTTTTAGGTGTTTGTATTTGGTTTCCGTCATGCGGTGTTTCCTACCTGCAAATATAGGCATAAAACCCACTACTGCAACAGATGCGCCGCATGAAACTGCCCCAAAGATGTCCTTTCCGGCCGAAACGGCCCGGAGGAACTACTTCTCCGGGGTCGTCTCAGTCGTCTCGGTCGTTGCGTCCTGAGCGCCGTTCTCCGCATCCGGAGCCTCGACTGCGGTCTGTCCCGCCGTTTCGTCCGTTGCGGCAGAAGTCTCCTCCTCGTCGGCATGCGGCACGGCCATGACCGAAGCAATCGCGTCGCCCTCGCGCAGGTTGATGATGCGCACGCCCTGCGTGGCGCGTCCCACCATGCGGATTTGCGACACGGCCGTGCGGATGGTCAGGCCCGAGCGGTTGATAATCATCAGGTCGTTGTCGTCGGTCACGGCCTGAATCGAAATCAGGTCGCCGGTCTTCTCCGTGATGTTAATCGTCTTCACGCCCTTGCCGCCGCGGTTGGTGATGCGGTACTCCTCCAGGTCGGTGCGCTTGCCGTAGCCGTTCTCGCTCAGCACGAGCACGTCCTGCTTCGAGTCGGGCTCGATGCAAATCATGCCGACCACCTCGTCGCCCTCCTCGAGCGAAATGCCGCGCACGCCGGCGCCCACACGTCCGATGGGACGCACCGTCGTCTCGTTGAAGCGAATCGCCTTGCCGCCGCGGGCCGCAATCATGATTTCGGCGCTGCCGCTCGTGAGCTTCGCCTCGAGCAGCTGGTCGCCCTCGCGGATGACAATCGCGTTGACGCCGTTCTGGCGCGGACGCGAGTAGGCCTCGAGCAGCGTCTTCTTGATGACGCCCTCCTTCGTGCACATGACGATGTAGTGGCTGTTCACGTAGTCGGCATCGTCCAGACGCTTGACGTGGATGTAGGCGCGCACCTTGTCGTCGGGCTCAATCTGGATGACGTTCTGGATGGCGCGGCCCTTCGAGCTGCGCGTACCCTCGGGAATCTCGTAGACCTTAAGCCAGTAGCAGCGGCCCTTCTCCGTGAAGAAGAGCATCGTGTTGTGCATCGTGGCCGTATAGATGTGCTCGATGAAGTCCTCGTCGCGCGTGGCGCTCCCCTTGGCACCCACGCCGCCGCGGTTCTGCGTACGGTACTCGGCCAGCGGCGTGCGCTTGATGTAGCCCATGTGCGAGATGGTGATGACCATGTCGTCGTCGGCGTAGAAGTCCTCGGGGTTAAACTCCTCCGAGGCGTAGACAATCTCCGTGCGGCGCTCGTCGCCGTACTTCTCCTTGACCTCGAGCAGCTCCTGCTTGACAATCTCGAGCTGCATGCCGACGTTGGCCAGCACCTCCTTCAGGTGGGCAATCTGCTTCTCGAGCTCGTCGCGCTCGGCCACCAGCTTGCCGTGCTCGAGCCCCGTGAGGGCGCGCAGACGCATCTCGATGATGGCCGAAGCCTGGATGTCGCTCAGCCCGAAGCGCTGAATCATCGTCTGCTTGGCGGCATCGGGGGTCTGCGACGAGCGGATGATGTGGACAATCTCGTCGATGTTGTCCTGGGCGATGAGCAGACCCAGCACGATGTGGAGGCGCTCCTCGGCCTTGCGCAGCTCGAAGCGCGTGCGGCGCACCACCACGTCGTGGCGGTGGTTGACGAAGTGCTTGACCAGGTCGCGCAGGTTGAGCAGCTGCGGGCGGCCGTTGACCAGCGCGATGTTGTTCACCGGGAAGACCGTCTGCAGCGGCGTATTCTTGTAGAGCGTGTTGAGCACGACGCTCGCCACGGCATCGTGCTTCAGAATCACGATGATGCGCAGTCCGTTGCGGTCCGACTCGTCGTTGATGTAGGAGATGCCCTCAATCTTCTTCTCGTTGATCATGTCGGCGATTTTCTTAATCATCTCCGCCTTGTTGACCATGTAGGGAATCTCCGTGATGACGATGCACTCGCGGCCGCTGGCCGTATGCTCGATTTCGGTGCGGGCGCGCATGACCACCCGGCCGCGGCCCGTGAGCAGCGCCTCGCGCACGCCCTCGTAGCCGTAGATGATGCCTCCCGTCGGGAAGTCGGGGGCCTTGACGTATTTGAGCAGCTCCTCGCACTCGATGTCGGGGTTGTCGACATAGGCGCAGCAGGCGTCGACCACCTCGCCCAGGTTGTGCGGGGCCATGTTGGTCGCCATGCCGACGGCAATACCGCTCGCGCCGTTGACCAGCAGCAGCGGAATCTTCGTGGGGAGGACCGTGGGTTCGGGAATCGTATCGTCGAAGTTGAGCGTCCAGTCGACCGTCTCCTTGTCGATGTCGGCCATCACCTCGTCGGTGATTTTCTTCATGCGGGCCTCGGTGTAACGCATGGCGGCAGGCGAGTCGCCGTCCATCGAGCCGAAGTTGCCCTGGCCGTCCACGAGCGGGTAGCGCATCGACCAGTCCTGGGCCAGACGCACCATGGCGTCGTAGACCGACGAGTCGCCGTGGGGGTGGAACTTACCGAGCACGTCGCCGACGATACGTGCCGACTTACGCGTAGGCTTGTCCGAATAGAGATTCAGCTCGGCGCTCATGTCGTAGAGGATACGGCGATGCACGGGCTTCAGACCGTCCCGCACATCGGGAAGCGCACGCGACACGATGACCGACATCGAATAGTCGATGTAGGCCGTCTTCATCTGCTCCTCGATGTTAATGGGGATGATACGCCCCACCAAACCGGCATTCTTTTCTTCTTCAGTTAGCATTTTTCTCTGGAATTACCTTCGTTTTAACAGACAAAAATAGGCTTTTTTTTCGATATGGCCAACTTTGGGCGCCGAAATCTGGGGCCGCGACGGGGCAATTCGCGCGATTTGTCCCCGCAAGGCCCCTTTTCGGGCGATTTGAGCCGTTCAAAAAAAAATCCCGACAGGGGGTCGGGATTTGTACGGGGTTTCGCGGCGGGTCGGAGCCGCCGTGCGACCGTTTCGGCCGCGGGCGCCGCCTCTGCAATCAATGGCGGCCGGAGGCTCGCCGCAACCGGCCGCACCCATCGGAGCCGCCGCGGACGGAAGGCCGGCAACGCAGAAAAACCGGCAGCACCGAAAAGCCGGAAGTGCCGAACGGCAGGCCGCAGACGACCGGCAGACGGCGCCGGATGGCGGGCCGCAACAGGATGACGGGCCGTGCCGGGCCGCGGGTTACAACAGAAAGCTGGCCGCAACAGGGAGGCGGGCCGTGCCGGACAGCAGGTCGTGGGCGGAAGGCTGGCCGCGCCGGATGGCTGGCCGCGCCGGATGGCTGGCCGCGGACAGGCTACCGGAAGTCGATGAACTCGTAGCCCTTGCAGGCCGAGGCGTCGAACGTGCGCAGTGCCGCGTGCTCCGCAGCGATGCGGCTGACGCGCACCACAACCTGCTCGCCGTCGAAGTCGTAGGTCAGCGAACGGGGCTTTGCGGCAGAGGTATCCACCTCGAGCAGGATGCTCCCCACGGGCAGCGCACCCCCCTCCGCCGGCGTGAGGCGCACCACGGCGCACGAACCCGCCTCGCTGACGAGCGAGGCACGGTACTGCGCATCGAGAAAGTCGAAGGCGCGCGTCGGGTTGTCGACGATGTTGCGGCTCGACTCGTTGACCCGGTCGATGACCACCTCGCGTCGGCGGTGGTCCACCTCATAGCGGACCTTGCCGTCGCAGAAGACCTCGGCATCGCCCAGCGTCATGCTGTAACGGTTGCCCGAGACGCTGTAGTGCCCCTCGACCGTCTGGTCGCCGCTCTCGACGGCAAACGAAACGCCGTAGTCGCCCAGCGCCTTGATGGAGGCCACCAGCCGCCGGAGCAGCTCTTCGGCCCGCTGCGAACGCTCCGAGGAGGGCGCCGCAGCCACGCGGGTCCCGGCATCCGTCGCACGTACGGCCGCAGCGACAGTTGCAGCCTCCGCCTCGGTTGCAGCCGCAAACTCCGACGCAGACGCAGCCTCAACAGCCGTCCCGGACGCCTCGGCAAACCCGGCAAACCCGGCGCCCTCGGCGGCAGTTGCCGCCTCCGTCTCCGTTGCAGCCGCAAACTCCGACACAGCCGCGGCCGGCAGTCCGGCAGCGAAGCGAAGCTCCGTCGCAGAGCGAACCTCCGCGGCGGCCGAAGCGCCGAGGGATGCCTGCGCCGCCCGGAGCGGCTGAGCAGCGAAGAGCAGCAGCGCGCTGCAGAGCGGCCACCTCCATGTATGGATTCCGTATTTCATCATCTTCAAAGGTATTTGTCGGTTCATATTGCGCCATCCGGCGGGTTGCCCGGCCAGAATCGACGCCTCCCGGCCTCAGGTTGACCGTCCGCAATCGAAGTTCACCGGGCCTCGGGTTCCTTGCCCGCAATCGGAGCCTCGCGGGCGCATCCACGTCGGACCGCCCTTTCACCGGACCGCTTCCACACCGGACCGCTTCCACACCGGGCCACCTCTTTCACCGGGCCGCTTCCACACCGGGCCACCTCTTTCACCGGGATGCTTCCACACCGGGCCGCCTCTTTCACCGGGGTGCTTCCACACAAGGCGGTCCCTTCTCCGGGACCGCCCCCCCGCTGCCCGCAATCGTGGTTCTCCGGACCACCCCTTCACCGGGACCGCCCCCCTTCACCGTCCGGCCCCCGCCGCTCGCAATCGGAGCCTCGCGGGCGCATCCACGTCGGACCGCCCTTTCACCGGACCGCTTCAGCTCCGGGACCGCCCCTTCACTGTCCAACCTCTCATCGGGCCCGCCCCCTCTCACCGGAACCGCCCCGTCTCCGGGGTCGTCTTCCCCTCTCGTCCGGTCCCCCCCGTCCGGCCTCAGAAGAGGCCCAGGTCCTGCAGCTTGGCCTCGAGCGAGGGCATGTCGTGGAAGAGGATGTCGCGCGGCTTGGCCCCCTGCTGGCGGCCGACGATGCCGGCACGCTCGAGCTGCATCATGATGCGGCCCGCACGGTTGAAGCCCACCTCGTAGTTGCGCTGAATCATCGAGGTGGAGATGCTCCCGCTCGAGACGGCGTCGCGGGCAATCTCGGCAAAGAGCGAGTCGTACTTCTGGGGCGCCGACGACTCCTCGCTGCCCATGCCGCCGCCACCCTCGCCCGAGTCGGGGGCGTAGTCGGGCAGCAGGTAGGCCGACGTGTAGCCCTGCTGTTTGGAGATGTAGTCGACAATGCGCTCGACCTCCCGCGTCTCGACCAGCGCGCACTGGATGCGGGTCAGCTGACCGTCCTTCGAGAAGAGCATGTCGCCGCGGCCGATGAGCTGGTTGGCACCCGGCTGGTCGATGATGGTGCGCGAGTCAATCATCTGCATCACGCGGAAGGCGATGCGGGCCGGGAAGTTGGCCTTGATGCCGCCCGTGATGACCTTCACGTCGGGTCGCTGCGTGGCGATGATGAGGTGGATGCCGATGGCGCGGGCCTTCTGCGCCAGACGCATCACGGGACCCTCGACCTCGCGCGCCGTCATAATCAGGTCGGCGAACTCGTCGACCACCACCACGATGTAGGGCAGGTAGCGGTGGCCGTTGTGGGGATTCAACCGCCGCGAGACGAACTTCTCGTTGTACTCCGAGATGTTGCGCGCCCCGGCCTTCTTGCAGAGCTCGAGGCGGGCGTCCATCTCCATGCAGAGCGAGTTGAGCGTATAGACCGCCTTGCGCGGGTCGGTTATGATGGCCTCCTCCTCGGACTCCATCTTGGCCAGGAAGTGCTTCTCGATTTTGGCGTAGAGCGAGAATTCGACCATTTTGGGGTCAATCATCACGAACTTGAGCTGCGCGGGGTGCTTGCGGTAGAGCAGCGAGGTGATGATGGCGTTCAGACCCACCGACTTGCCCTGACCCGTGGCGCCGGCCACGAGCAGGTGGGGCATCTTCGTGAGGTCGAAGACGTAGTTCTCGTTCTGAATCGTGCGGCCGATGACCACCGGCAGCTCGGCCTTCGACTCCTGGAAGCGCAGCGAGCGGATGGCCGAATACATCGAGACCACCTGCTTGTCGCGGTTGGGGACCTCAATGCCGATGGTGCCCTTGCCCGGGATGGGGGCGATGATGCGGATACCCAGCGCCTTGAGGCTCTGGGCGATGTCGTTTTCGAGGCCCTGGATTTTCGAAATCTTGACCCCCTGCGCCTGGACAATCTCGTAGAGCGTCACCGTCGGGCCGACCGTCGCCTTGATGCGCTGAATCGGAATGCCGAAGTTCTTGAGCGTCTCCTCGATTTTCGACTTGTTCTCGTAGATTTCCTCGTCGCTCACCTCCGTGTCGGACATGTAGTCCTCGAGCAGCGAGACGGGCGGGCGGTGGTAGTTGACCAGGTCCTTGAGCGGGTCGTAGGCGTCGGTGGCAATCTGCGCGTCGTCGACCTCGCGGGCCTTGTTGGCCTCGACCGTCACCACGATGCCCGGCTCGGCGGCGGCATGCAGCGATTCGGCGGCGGCATGCAGCGGCGCGGCGGGCGCGGCGGGCGTTTCTGCTTCGTACTGCGGGGCGGCGGGCGCCTCCTCCCCGTAGTGCGGAGCGGCTGTCTCCGCCTCGTGCTGCGATGCGGCGGGGGTGAGGGCAATCTCGACGAAGGGCGACGAGGGGTCAGCGGCCGGCTCCGGTGCCGCGTGCCGGGCGGAGGAGTCCTGCCGTGCGGCGCCGGCCTCCCCGGAGGCTTCCGGTGCGGACTCCGGCGCAGGCTCTCCGCCGACGGTAATTTCGGTGAAGGGGCCGTTCTGCACCACGGCGGGACGGCGCACGGGGGCGGCGGGGCGTTCGAGCTCGACCAGCCCGCTGCGGCCCATCACCAGACGCCCCTCGCGCGACGCGAGGTCGACCTCCTCAAAGGCGTCATCCGACGCGTCGGCATGCGGCGCGTGCGGCTGCTCCGCCTCCTCCTCGGCGGTATGGCGGGCAATCTCCATCTCGACGGGCTTGCCGTCGGGGGCCAGTTCGAGGAAGGGGTTCTCCTCCGAAGCGGCCGCAGCCGTCGGACGGGGCTCCTCCGCACGGCGCTGCACGGTGAGCGTCGCCGGCTCGTCGTGCGGCACCTCGCGACCCGTCCGGCCGGGCACGTCGCGGGGGTTCTCACGCTCGGAGGTCGTTGCCGGGCGCTCCGCGGCGGCATCACGGCGCTGCGCGGCATGCTGCGCAGCCGGTGCGGCCTGAGCGGCCTGAGCGGCCGTACGCGGCGAGGAGGGCTCGGACGGGGCCGCTTCGGCCTCCTGCTCCTCCTGCTCACCCTGCTGGGCATGGCCCGAAGCCATCTTGTGGCAGACCATGTCGACAATCCGTCCCCCCTTGTCCACCATGGCGTTGCCGGCCGTATTGACCGTATTGATGAAGTTGCGGTTGATGAAGACGCCGGTCAGAATCCAGCCGCCCAGCAGCAGGATGAGGGTCCCCACCGAGCCAATCTGGGCGCCGAGCCACTCGCCGCCCCCGATGCCGAAGGCGCCGCCACACCCCGTGCTCGAGCAGAGGCTCCACTTGTCGCCGAAGGCGAAGCCGAGGGTGAGCGACCCGAGAATCATGATGAGCGAGAGCGAGAGAATCGAGTGGTTGAACAGGATGGGGCGCTGGCGAATGATGCGCACCCCCACCAGCGTCAGCATCACGGGGATGAGCACCCCGAAGACGCCGAACGAACGGCCGACGAGCTGCTCGCCCAGCCAGGCACCCGCACGCCCGCAGAGGTTCTCGACCGTGTCGTCGTAGAGCGGGCTGTCGCTGCCGACGCCCTGCAGCACGCTCAGGTCGGCCGACCAGCAGAAGAAGGAGAAGAGGACCGACGCCGTGGCGAAAAGCCCCGTGAAAAAGAGCAGCAGGCCGAGCGTCCAGCGGGCGCTGTCGCGGTTCGAACGGGTGGTCTGCTGACGACTGCCGGAGGAGGTATTTTTGGATGCCATGGAATTTGCGCTTGATTTATCAAGCGAAGTTACGGAAATTTTGCGAAACTAAAAAATCGGAGGGTTGAATCCATCGGAAGAATGCGGCGGAGCCGCGGCGGCTCAGCGCGTTGCACGGACGGCATCGAGCCGTACTCGAACTGGCGGCGCGCAACCGACTGAAAGCGAGTGTGCCGCGACATGGCTCAGCCGACCCGGAACTTCACTGTCCCGCCGCCCGACTTCGGCCCGGAGCTTCTCCGCCCAGCCGACCTGTTCCGGTCCGGAGCTTCACCGCCCCGCGTCGGCCCGGGCATCCGGTTCGGCCCGGTCTCCCGGTTTAGCCCCGCCGCCCGGCTTCGGCCCGCCGCCCGACTCGGCCCGGAACTTCACCGCCCGGCAAGCGGCGGCAAAATATTCCCGGACCGCTGCAACCGGTTTTCCTGCCCCGCCGCAGCTTGGCGGACGGGCGCCGCAACGCTCCCTGCCGCTCCGCCGCCGCTTACCGGGCAGCGGGCGTATCGGCGTCGGCAAAGGCCTTGGCGCGGAGGCGCTCCCGGTAGGCCTCGTCGGCAAAGGTGCGGAATTCGTAGGTGGGACGGTGGTCCGGAGCGGCCCGCAGACCGTACTGGTCGAGCAGCTGGGCCGTGCGCCGCGCCACGGCCGGCGAGGGGTCGATGATGGTCACGTCGCGCCCGGCGACAATCCGCCTGAAGACGGGCATCAGAAAGGGATAGTGCGTACAGCCGAGGACAATCTGGTCGGCACCGCGCTCCAGCATCCCGGCCATTGCCCGACGCACGCACTCCTCGGCCTCGGGCGTCGCTTCGCGGTCGGACTCCACCAGCTCGACGAAGCCCTTGCCGGGGGCGGTCACCACCTCGATGCCGCGGCCGTAGCGGGCCGCCGTACGCCGGAAGAGCTCGCCGTCGAGGCTCCGCTCGGTGGCCAGCACCCCCACCACCCCGCTGCGCGTATGCAGGCAGGCGGGTTTGACGGCCGGCTCCATGCCCACGAGCGGGATGTCGGGATAGCGCTCGCGCAGGAAGTCGATGGCTGCGGCCGTGGCCGTATTGCAGGCGACGACCACCAGCTTGCACCCCTGCGCAATGAGGTAGTCGACCGCCTGGCAGGCCAGACGGCGCACCTCCTCGCGCGGCCGCGCCCCATAGGGGCAGTTCTTGCCGTCGCCCAGATAGAGGAGCGACTCCCCGGGCAGCGCACGCCGCAGCTCGCGCCACACGGTCAGGCCTCCGAGGCCCGAATCATATACTCCGACAGGACGGTTGTCCATAGCAATCAGACGTCAGTTTGAAGATTCAACGCACCAGGCCGTTCGCCCGCAGCCGGGCCACGACGGCATCGAGCGCCGCCTCGTCGCTCAGCGCATCGCACGCCAGCGTGAGCTGCGCACGCTCGTAAAAGGGGGTGCGCAGAGCCATGTCGCGCTCCATGAAGGGGACCAGCTCCTCGTCGCTCAGGCCGCGCAGGCGGGGGCGCTTGCGGCGGCCGTAGGGGGTCAGCCGGCGGGCTATTCCCGCCGCCGAGCGCTGCAGGTAGACCGTCACGCCCGAGCCATTCATGCGCTCCATGTTGTCGTGCCACAGAGGCAGGCCGCCGCCCGTCGAGACCACGACGGGCTCCGCCGCCGCGATGAGGCGCTCGAGCACCTGACGCTCCACCTCACGGAAGCGCTCCTCGCCCTCGTAGTGGAAGATGTCGGCCACGGAGGCCCCTTCGGCCTCCTCGACCAGCGCGTCGGTGTCGGCAAAGCGCCACCCGAGGCGGCGCGAGAGCTTCCGCCCGACGGTGCTCTTGCCGCACCCCATGTATCCTATCAAAAAGAGAGGTTTCATCGTTGCATGTTCCATTTGCCGGCACCGCTCTGCCTCGGCTTTTCCGGCGCCTTCCGTCGGCAAAGCTCCGGCATTTTCTCCGGCACTCCGCCGGCATCTTTTCGGCACCCCGCCGGCACCTTTCCGGCACCGTTTCGGGCTCCTTCCGCCGGCATTTTCCGGGCACCGCTCCGGCATTTTTTCCGCCGCTCCGCAGGTACTCAGCCAGCACCTTCCGCCGGCATTTCCCGGGCACCCCGCCGGCATCTTTTCCGGCACCTTTCCGGGCACCGCTCCGGCATCTTTTCCGACGCTCCGCAGGTACCCGGCCGACGCCACCGGCGTCTTCCGCCGGCTTCATCTCGGGCTTGGCGCCCCGCAGGCTCCTTCTTCTCCGAACCTGCCGTCACGTCTTCTCCGGCACCGCCGGCACCCCGCAGAGGCCCCGAGCCGGAGCGGCCGCACGGACCTCGGCTCCGCCGCCGAAGGGCCCCGGAATCAGCTTCAGAAGAGGTTGAGCTGCTCGGGGTCAATCACCTCGTCCACATCGCCTTTGGCCCGCTCGATTTCGAAGTCGACGCCGCCTCCTCCCGTCTTGGGAAGGCCCGTGGTCGAGATTTCACCGCCGCGCGGCTCCGCCGCACGCCGCTTGCCCGTCTGGGCACCTGTCGAGGCGCCCGTCTGAGCACCCGTCTGAGCACCCGACGCCCCCTTCGGGGCCGCGCCTGCGGCCGCATCCCGGGAGGCGTTTCCGGCTGCGGATGCCGCCGCCGGAGCATCCTCCGCCGCAGCCTCCGAAGAGCCGCCCCGCTCCGCACCGGCAGCGCCGGCAGCACTCGAACCCCCGGCAGCCCCGGCTGCCGCGGAAATTCCGGCAGCTCCCTCAACACCGGCAGCATCGTCCTCCTCCAGCGGCTCCTCGCCGTCGGAGGGTTCCGGCTCGGGCGGGAGCTCCGGCTCGATGAAGCGCAGCGTCGCCACCTCGTAGGTCGTCAGACGCTTGCCCTTGGCGCGGTGGCTCTTCACGCCGACGAACTCGTCGACATCCACCAAATCGGCCGGACGCGCCGCATGGGCCCCCTTGTAGGTGATTTCGAGCTTCGCCCCCGCCTTGTCGGTCAGGCAGACGAAGTCGGCCTGCCCCTCCTCGAGGAAGAACTGCAGGCGGTCGCTCATCTCGGCCGTGAAGCGCTTGAGGTAGTAGTAGTGCTGCTCGCGGTCGTAGTAGCAGAGGCTGTAGACGCGGTCCGCCTCGAAGCGGTCGACCCGCACCGTATCGTCGGGGAAGTGCTGCGCCAGGTCGTAGCCCGTGATGTAGTACTGGTTCTTCGAGGTCCAGACGATGAGCTTGTCGTCGCCCTTGAACTCGCCCAGCAGGCGGCCGCGCCCCTCGGCGTTGAGCCGGCGCACGTCGTCGTCGTACCAGATGTTCTGGCCGCCGAGCGTCGAGGTGCCCCGCTCCTTGAGGACGATTTTGTGGATGCCGTAGCGCGAGAAGAGGTTGCCCTGGCTCTGGCGCCCCTTGATGGCCAGCGTCGAGAAGTCGAGGTCGACAATCACCTTCTTCAACCGCGGGCGCGGTTTGAAGTAGACCTTCAGCACCTCGGCCTCGCCGTTGGGGTTGACCGACATGTAGAGGATTTCGCTCCGCGGCGTCCCCTTCGTGATGTCGTACTCCTTGTCGCGCGTGATGCCCTTGATGGCGCAGCGCTTCATCATGATGGGGCCGTTCTTGCCGTCGCGGTAGAGGACGTTGTAGATGGTCCGCTCGTCGTTGCGCTTGAAGACGCCGATGTAGTAGATGCCCTTGTCGAAGAAGGCCTTGTCGGAGACCTTCGTGATGACGTAGCGGCCGTCCCGCGTGAAGACAATCACGTCGTCGATGTCCGAGCAGTCGCAGACGAACTCGGCATCCTTCATCGACTTGCCGATGCCGAAGAATCCCTCGGCGCGGTCGACGTAGAGCTTGGCGTTGGTCACCGCCACGCGCGTCGCCTCAATCGAGTCGAACTCGCGCAGCTCGGTGCGGCGCTCCTTCCCCTTGCCGTACTTCTCGCGGATGTGCTCGTAGTAGGCCACGGCATACTCCGTCAGGTGGGCCAGGTGGTAGCGCGTCTCGTCGATGTCGGCCTCAATCTGGCGGATTTCGTTGTCGGCCTTCTCGGTATCGTAGCGCGAGATGCGGATGAACTTCAGCTCCGTCAGGCGCTGCACGTCCTCGAGCGTCACCTCGCGGCGCAGCTGCTTCTTGAAGGGCTCCAGCCCCTTGTCGACGGCGGCGTAGGCCTCCTCGCGGCTGCGGCACCCCTCGATGAGCTGGTAGAGCTTGTTCTCGATAAAAATCCGCTCGAGCGAGGCGGCATGCCACGCCTCGTTCAGCTCGCCGAGGCGAATCTCCAGCTCGCGGCCCAGCAGCCAGCGCGTATGCTCGGCCGAGCGGCGCAGAATCTCCGACACGCCCAGGAAGTGGGGCTTGTCCTCCCAGATGACGCAGGCGTTCGGAGCAATCGAGACCTCGCAGTCGGTGAAGGCGTAGAGGGCGTCGATGGTCTTGTCCGACGACTCGTCGGGGGCCACCTGCACGATGATTTCCGCCTTCTCGGCCGTATTGTCGTCGACCTTGCGGATTTTGATTTTGCCCTTGTCGCTCGCCTTGATGATGGACTCCTTGATGGACTCGGTGGTGGTCGTGTAGGGAATCTCGGTGATGGCGAGCGTCCGTTTGTCGATTTTCGAGATGCGGGCGCGCACCTTCACCGTGCCGCCCCGCAGGCCGTCGTTGTAGCGGCTCACGTCGGCCATGCCGCCCGTCGGGAAGTCGGGATAGAGCTGGAACTCGCGCCCCTGGAGGTGGGCGATGCAGGCGTTGATGAGCTCCACGAAGTTGTGGGGCAGAATCTTCGAGGCCAGACCCACGGCGATGCCGTCGGAGCCCTGCGCCAGCAGCAGCGGGAACTTGATGGGCAGCGTGACGGGCTCCTCGTTGCGGCCGTCGTAGGAGCGCATCCACTCGGTGGTCTTGCGGTTGAAGACCACCTCGAGGGCGAATTTCGAGAGGCGCGCCTCGATGTAACGGCCCGCCGCGGCTTCGTCGCCCGTGAGGATGTTGCCCCAGTTGCCCTGGCAGTCGATGAGCAGCTCCTTCTGCCCCAGCTGCACGAGCGCATCCTTGATGGAGGCGTCGCCGTGGGGGTGGTACTGCATGGTCTGGCCGACGATGTTGGCCACCTTGTTGAAGCGGCCGTCGTCGACCGCCTTCATGGCGTGGAGGATGCGTCGCTGCACGGGTTTGAGGCCATCCTCGACGTGGGGCACGGCGCGCTCCAGAATCACGTAGGAGGCGTAGTCGAGGAACCAGTTCTTGTACATGCCCGCCAGCTTGCGCACGCCGGCCTCCTCCTGCATCAGGCGGCCGAAGCGGCTCGGCCGGCCCGACTGTGCGGAGGCGGGGGCGTCGACGGGAGCCTCCTCCTCGCTGCCGGCATCGGTTTCGGGCGTCGAGGCATCCTCTTTGTTGAGCAGCTCTTCCTGCTCGCGTTTATCTTTCTCTTCAGACATAATCCGTTGCTTGGTTGACCGGCCCTGCGGCACGCACCCCGGACGGGGGCGCCGGCCGCCGGCGGCGTGTTACGTTCAGCTCAGACGCAGGTCCTCCTCGACGAGGTCCTCCTCGATGCGGAGGTTGTCGATGATGAAGCCCTGGCGTTCGTAGGTGTTCTTGCCCATGTAGAACTCCAGCAGGTCGTGAATCGGGTCGTCCTTCGTGATGCGGACCCGGTCCAGACGCATCCGCTCACCGATGAATTCGCGGAACTCCTCGGGCGAGATTTCGCCCAGACCCTTGAATCGGGTGATTTCGGCATTGGCCCCGCAACGCGCGATGGCCCGCAGACGCTCCTCCTCCGAGTAGCAGTAGTGGGTCTCCTTCTTGTTGCGCACGCGGAAGAGCGGCGTCTGCAGCACGTAGAGGTGCCCCTCGCGGATGACCTCGGGGAAGAACTGCAGGAAGAAGGTCATCAGCAGCAGCCGGATGTGCATGCCGTCGACATCGGCATCGGTGGCGATAATCACCTTCTCGTAGCGGAGGTTCTCCATCTCCTCCTCGATGTTGAGCGCCGACTGCAACTGGTAGAACTCCTCGTTCTCGTAGACCACCTTCTTCGTCAGTCCGAAGCAGTTGAGCGGCTTTCCGCGCAGCGAGAAGACCGCCTGCGTGCGCACGTCGCGGCTCTTGGTGATGGAGCCCGAGGCGGAGTTACCCTCCGTGATGAATATCATCGACTGCTCGGCCAGCTCGTTGCGGTCCGTGCGGTGAATCTTGCAGTCGCGCAGCTTGCGGTTGTTGAGCGAGACCTTGCGGGCCGTCTCGCGGGCCTTCTTCTGGACCCCCGAGATGGCCTTGCGCTCCTTCTCGTTCTCGACGATTTTCTTCTGGAGCACCTGCGCCGTGTCGGCATGCTTGTGCAGGTAGTCGTCCAGATGCTTGCCCAGGAAGTCCATCACGAAGTTGCGCATCGAGACGCCCGGCTCAATCTCCTTCGAGCCCAGCTTGATTTTGGTCTGCGACTCGAAGACCGGGTCGGTCACCTTGACCGAGATGGCGGCGATAATCGACGTGCGGATGTCCGACGGGTCGTAGTCCTTGTGGTAGAACTCCTTGATGGTCTTGGCGATGGCCTCGCGGAAGGCGGCCTGGTGCGTACCGCCCTGCGAGGTGTACTGTCCGTTGACGAACGAGTAGTAGCTCTCGCCGTAGCCCGTGCCGTGGGTGATGGCCACCTCGATGTCGTCGCCCGAGAGGTGGATGGGCGGATAGAGCGGCTCGTCGGTCATGTTCTCGTTGAGCAGGTCGAGCAGGCCGTTCTTCGAGACGTAGCTCCGGCCGTTGAGCCGGATGGTCAGCCCGAGGTTCAGATAGGTGTAGTTCTTCACCATCTGCTCGACATACTCCATGTTGTAGGCATAGGGGCCGAAGACCTCCTCGTCGACGCGGAAGGAGATGAAGGTGCCGTTCTTCTCGTCGGTGTGCTCCTCCCAGCGCTCGCCCTGTTCGAGCCCCTTGGCGAAGGTCACCTCGTGGGCCCGGCCGTCGCGCACCGAGCGGGCCGTGAACTCGCTCGAGAGCATGTTCACCGCCTTGACGCCCACGCCGTTCAGACCCACCGTCTTCTTGAAGGCCGAGCCGCCGTACTTGCCGCCGGTGTTCATCTCCGAGACGGCCGCCGTGAGCGAGTTGAGCGGGATGCCGCGGCCGTAGTCGCGCACGGTGACCAGCTGCCCCTCGACCGTGATGTCGATTTGGCGTCCGGCGCCCATGATGAACTCGTCGACCGAGTTGTCCACCACCTCCTTGATGAGGACGTAGATGCCGTCGTCGGCCTGCGAGCCGTCGCCCAGCTTGCCGATGTACATGCCCGGGCGCAGGCGGATATGCTCGCGGGGCGTGAGGGTGACGATGGCGTCGTCGCCGTAGTTGTCCGTAGGAATATTATTCAATAAGTCAGCCATAATTCATGTTCAGTCCATAACCGGAAGCGCCGCAGGACGCCCGCGGTCCGCGGTCCGTTCGTCCTCCGGCACGAAGGGCGCACCCGCGCACGCGAGGCGGGATGCGGCTGTCGGACCCCGGCGGTCCTATTTGCGACGAATCTCCTCCAGCGCAGAGCACATCGCGTCGTGCACCTCCTGCATCAGCACGTGGGGGTCTTCGGCCGCCACGCGCTCGGCCGGAACCGGCGGCAGCACCCGAATCGTGATGCGGTTGCCCCAGTTGAAGAGGCCGTTGGGGCGAATCAGCGTGTTGGTACCCTCGGTGACCACCGGGAGAATCGCCACGCCCGCCTCCTTGGCCAGCAGGAAGGCGCCCGCCTTGAAGCGGTGAATCTCGCCGTCCTTCGAGCGGGTCCCTTCGGGGAAGATGGCCACCGAAGCCCCGCGCGAGAGCCAGAGCTTGCCTTCGCGCAGCAGCTGCTCCATCGCCTCCGTGGCGCGGCCGCGGTTGATGCAGATGTCGCCGTGCAGGAAGAGGTACTGCCCGAAGAAGGGGACCTTGTAGACCTCGCGCTTGGAGACCCAGCGGAAGTTGAGCGGCAGGTAGTAGAGCGTCGGGATGTCGATGACCGTACGGTGGTTGATGACAATCACGTAGCGCTGATGCCGGTCGATGAGCTCCCGTCCGATGACGCGCTGCCGCCACAGGGGCGGGATGGCGAAGAAGATGCGCACGAGAATGCGCGAGAGTTCGTGCACCGTGCGGCGCGCGCGGTCGAAGGGCCAGCACAGGACGAGGGCCAGGGCCGAGAGCACCATGAAGAGGGTGCAGAGGAGGACGAGGAAGATAAAGAAAATCAGGCTCAGCATAGGTTCGGGGCGTAATCAGTCATCGTAATTCATCCTGCAAATTTAGGAATTATTCCCGGGATTCCCGAGGGCGTGCCGCCGATTTTTTTCGAAAAACGCGGCCGAAGCGCGCTGTGCGCTCCGGCGCGGGAAGCGCGGCCGGCCGGCAGAGCCTCCGGACGGGACGCTGCGGACGGCCGCAGCACCGGAACCGCCTCACACATAGTCCGCTCCGCAGCGCGGCGGCATCCTGCAATACCGGAACTCGGCGCGGCAGGAGTACCGCGTTCCGAGTCGGCGACCACCGCGGCTGTTTCCGGCATGACGGCTGGATTCTCCAGATGATCTGTCTCGGCACCATGGATTGCGCTCAAAACAAACTACAAAGACACTGTTCGTCTATACATCAGTCGTAAAGAGCTGAAAAACCTTCTCTTGAAAATATTACAAATCGTTTTGCTTTAACAGTTTATCCAATTTAAACAAAAAGGATTGGATAAACATCCAATCCAAACTTAAGTAAGACAATCATATCAACACATTAATACATGCGGCTCATCTAAATATATCTAATAATGTTTTCTCGAATTTTCCCGTAGACGAAAAATTATAGGATGGATATATGGCTAATCCCGTAAAATTAGATGTAATCTCTTTTCCCCTAATATTACCAATATTTATTGTTATAGAAACACGTCCATCATTCGTGTCTATCACATGAACATTAAGCGAACATTGCACTGATACCGGCTTGGTATTCTTTTCATACGGCATGACAAACCAAGCCTGGGGATTTTCAATTACACCCCCTTTATCTTCCATTGTAAGGCATGTCTTCCAAAAAACGACATCATTCGCAGCCACAATGCCGCTTGATTTATCGATTGTCGAAATTGCAATATTGTTTGACGCAAAAAAATTTATTACTTTATTCCAAACATCCTCGTATGACGATGTAGTTTCAATAGTATTTTCGACTTTGTATTGCCCCCTCAGCGGATACATTTTTGGCATACATGACACCATGGATAAAAGGCCGAGACAAACAGTAGGAGAAAAAAGATTTCTTTTTCATAACGCTGTATTATTTTAATCGTTAAACATTATAGTCTATGCCAAAGATGGCATACGCTTAACCATAAAAAAGAAACGCAGGTCATGCTTATTGCAACGAGGCACGACCAAGCGCCTGCAAAAACATAAGCACAACCCACGCCATACAGCGAGGGCATTCATTGTGCCTATTGGTGTTTTTGCGATTAAAAATTGGTCGTTTTCTTTGCAAAACCAATAGCCTAAATGCCATCAAAAAAGCGTATCGATATTCTCGATACACTAAAAATAAAGTTTGAATCTTAAGCAAATAAAATACTTTTATTATTCCGAAACTTTTACCACTCAATACATACCACCGTTATCCGTGCTTGCAATTGATTTCAATAGTCAGTTCCTTTTTACCTCTACTACGAATGCTAAATCCCCTCTCCTTTAACTACACATTCTCATACCACAAGCACCTCGCTACCTCTTAAAAGAGGCTCTATTTCTTTTTAATAAATATATGTATCAAAAAATTATGCGAAAATTTAGTACTTTGTATTGCATAATACAACGAAATTTATTTATATTTGCATTATCAAATAACAAGCAACGCGAACAATAATAAAACACAATGCGGCCCGCATGCTCCCGACCCGCGGCCGCGTGGTCGACGAACAGGGCAACGCCGTGGCATACGCCACCGTCGTGCTGCTGCGCGACGAAAAGCAGGTGGCGGGGATGGCCTCCGACGAGGAGGGTCGCTTCGAACTGCGCGTCCCAGCGGGCAAGTACCACCTCCGCATCCAGTATGTCGGCTACGAACCCATCGACCGCGACGTGCAGCTCGCCGCCGACGGCGAACTGGGCAACCTGACGCTCCGCACCGCGGCGACCCAAATCGAAGGGGTGACCGTCAAGGCGCAGCTCATCCGCCGCGAAGCCGACCGCTTCGTGGTCGACGTGGCCAACACCCCCTCGGCCATCGGGCGCGACGGCGTCGAGCTGCTCGAACAGGCGCCGGGCGG
>ULQB01017142.1_pt1 | contig 30604 bp, 24 predicted proteins | sample 1954041 | NCBI WGS metagenome assembly ULQB01 (sample SAMEA4835644, study PRJEB28245) | human gut metagenome | biome: gut microbiome; material: fecal sample | place: Denmark | collected 2008 | reverse complement strand
TGGACAACCCGCCCCGCGTCTATGTGGTGCTGGGGGCGGCCACCTTCTCGTCCGCCATTCTGAATGCGCTGGACTTCAAGCGCCTGTTGGATGCCTGCTGGGTGGGAGAGGAAACCTCCGGCAAGCCTAACCATCTGGGCGAGGTGCGCAGCTTCACCCTGCCTGCTTCGGGCCTGCAGGTGCAATACTCCACCAAGTATTTCAAGAACGTGGACGAAGAGGTCGATACGCTGGTACCCGACGTGCGCATCCCGATGACTTTCGACGATTATCGGCAGGGAGTGGACCCTGTCTATGAGTGGATTAAAAAACAATGACGATTATGATACGAATCAAGTCTTTCAATCTGTTTGGCGTGAACCTGGGTCCTTTCTCGGCCCACGATTGTCCCGATGTACATTTCCGCCCCGCCGTTGTCGATTGGGTGATGGAAGGCGTGGCCCTGCTTCTGGTTGTGCTGGGCTGGGTGGGCGTGCTTTGGCAATATACCTCGCAGGGCGGACAGGCGGATGGTAATATGTGGGTATCGGCCCTCCTGTCGACGCTCGTGTTCGCGCTGATGGTGACGGGTGCCCGCCTGCCTGTGCGCTTCATCCGCTTCCCTGTGCGCGTGAATGCCCGCAACGTAGGGCAGCAATACGTGTGCGTGGTGCGCCTCCTGCGGGCGTTCAATGTCTGCATCAGCCTGCTCTTTGCCGTCGGCCCCTGGACCGACCATCATCTGTGGGCACGCATCGCCTGCCTGGCCGCGCTGGTGCTGATGGCCCTCTCCCTGGCCGTCTATTACGTTGTGGCCCTGCGGCTGAAGTAATATACCTAAAACTACCTATTTCCCTCCCCACAATACCCACTTTTAGGTATTGCCCCCCTTTGAGTGCCCCCGTACCTTTGCACCAACAAAAAATTATAAAAAATAAGGGAAATGAAACAAAAGGTATGGGGCCTGTCATTGGGCCTGATGCTCTGTACAGGAGCACTTTACGCCGACGAGGGAACAACCTCTCAACGGCAGGAGCCCGACGGACGGGCCAAGCTGGCAAGTATCGAAGCTGTACAGCAAACCGACGCCGAAGCCGCTCCCCGCAAGCGGCGCTTCACCATCGGCGGCTATGGGGAAGCCGTTTACAGCTACAATTTTTATAGTGACAATTACCTGCGCTACGACAGCCCGCAGAACTACAAGGACGACACGCACGGACGCTTCGACCTGCCCCACGTAGTCATCATGCTGGGTTACGACTTCGGCAAGGGCTGGACCATGGGTACCGAAATCGAGTTCGAACATGGCGGCACGGAGAGTGCCGTCGAGATTGAGGAACACGAAGGCGGCGAATACGAAAGCGAAGTGGAACGCGGCGGTGAAGTGGCCCTCGAGCAGTTTTGGATTCAGAAGTCCTTCTGTCCCCAGTTCAACATCAAGCTGGGCCACATGGTGGTGCCCGTCGGCATGACCAATGCCCACCACCTGCCGACCGAGTTCTTCGGTGTCTATCGACCCGAGGGCGAGAACACCATCTTGCCCTGTACGTGGCACGAGACGGGCGTCAGCCTTTGGGGCCGTGCCGGCCAGTGGCGCTACGAAGCCATGCTTCTGGCAGGCCTCGACTCCGACCGCTTCGGCAGCAAGGAATGGGTGAAAGGTGGAGCGGGCAGCCCCTACGAATTCAAGATAGCCAATGCCATGGCAGGTGCCTTCCGCGTGGACAACTATTCGGTGAAAGGCCTGCGCCTCTCGCTCAGCGGCTATGCGGGCAATTCCTTCAGTAATACTCTGAAGAAGGCCACCAACGCCGTTTACGACGATGTGAAGGGAACGGTACTCATCGGCGCGTTCGACTTCTGTTACGACGCCCACAACTGGGTGGCGCGCGGCTCGTTCGACTATGGCCACCTGTCCGACGCCGACCTCATCACCCGCTACAACCAGAGCTTCTCCAAGGACTCTCCCTCGCCCAAGCAGCCCGTGGCCTCGAGTGCCATTGCCACAGGTGTGGAGGTGGGTTACGACTTCCTTTCCCTCAATCCCAGACGTACCGACAAGGAGCAGCGCCTCTACCTCTTCGGCCGCTACGAGTACTACGACTCCATGTACAAGACTGCCAAGGCCGTGACCCACTACAAGGAGTATGGCCGCCAACGTTTGGCCGTGGGTGTCAACTACTATCCGCTGAAGGAAGTCGTGCTCAAGGGCGAATATTCCATTGGCCTTCTCAAAAGCCGGTTCAACAACGAACCTGCCGTGTCGGTGGGTGTGGCCTATGCGGGCTTCTTCAACCTGTAAAACAGTGATTTATCTCTTCTATCGCTTGAATATATTCTATAATAACCAAAAAACATAAGACACAATGAAAACGTTTCTGAAATTTCCGCTCTGTCTGGCTCTGGGAGCCATGATGGGCATGAGTATGACATCTTGTAGTGACAACGATGACCCTACCGACGGAACCGAGCTTTCGGCTCAGGAGAAGGCCTTGAAGGAAGTGGTGGCCGACTTTGCCGACAAGACCGTGATTCCTTCGTATCAGGGCATGGCCGACGCCGCCATGAGCCTTCACAGCTTGTGTATCGACATCCGCACGAAGAAGCAGGCTGGCACGCTGACCACCGCCGACGTGGAGGCCGCCTGCGAGGCCTGGAAGCTGGCGCGCGACTATTGGGAGAAGAGTGAGGCCTGGCTGTTCGGCCCTGCAGGCGACTACAACGTAGACCCCCACATCGACTCCTGGCCGCTGGACAAGACGGGTATGGACGCGCTGCTGAACAACCCCGCCCAGATGGCGCAGATGGACGACGAAGGCAACTATGTGGGCAATTACCTGGGCTATGCCCTGCAAGGTTTCCATGCCATCGAGTACCTGCTCTTCGAGCTGACCAACACCAATGCCAGCGGCAACGCTACGGCCAATTCTACCAGCGTGGCCCACAACCTGAACTACACCACCGAAGAGCTGAACTACCTCGTGGGGCTGGCAGGCGACCTGCGCAACCAGTGCATCCTGCTGGAGGCCTGCTGGGCAGGAACTGAGAACGTATCGGCCGAGAAGCAGCAGATTCTGACCGACACCGAACTGGACAAGGGCAAGAACTTCGGCGATAACATCAAGAATGCAGGCGCGGCAGGCAGTGAGTACAAGAACTACCTCGACGTGGTGTACGACATGATAACGGCCGGCATACAGAACATTGCCAACGAGGTGGGCAACATCAAGATTGGTAACCCCACGGGCAAGGGACTTCCCTCGGGCGGCATGGAGTACGACCCCAGCTACATCGAGTCGCCCTACAGCCTGAACTCCATCCGCGATTTCCTGGGCAATGTCATCAGCATCCGCAATGCCTATCAGGGCTCGCCCTCGGTGGACGGTACCATTCAGGTGGCAACACACACCCTGAGCACCTACGTCGCCACGCTCAATGCCGATTTGGACAGCCGCGTGAAGGCCGCTATTCAAGACGCCTACGACAAGATAAGCCTGATGGGCGAACCCTTTGCCTACACCTGTGGCGCGGCCGAGTACGATAAAGTCAATCAGGATGCCATCGATGCCTGCAATGTGATGAACGATATCTTCGACGAGGTGAAGACGTTGTTGCAGGCCAACCATTAAAGATAGAACAGAAAAAAAAAGAAAAGTCAATGATGAAAAAGACCTGTTTTTATGTAATCCTTGGAGCCGCTCTGAGCCTGACGGCCTGTAGCGACGACGACGTGAAGGGCGACAATCCTTCGCCCGATACGCCCGCTGAGCTGCCCGACTGGTACTACACGGGCGGCGAACTGGGCACTACCTCCAACTCTACCTCGACGGCCTTCGAAGACCCTACGGCCGTGGTCGAGGCCGACGCTACCATGAATGCCGCCTTCAACCGTGGCGAGCAGTTCTTCGAGAAACCTTTCACGGCCAACTTCGACGGCATGCGCCATGGCCTGGGACCGCTCTACATCCGCTCTTCGTGCATCCATTGTCATCCTGGCTACGGGCATGGCAAGAGCCAGAACAGCGGCACGTTCAACACCAACGAGATAGGAAACGGCTATCTGCTGGTGGTTTACAACCCCGAGACCGAGGCCTATGTGCCCTGGCTGGCAGGCATGCCGCAAACTCATGCCGTGGCCCCCTTCAAGGCGCCGCTCGACGAGTCGCAGATTACCATCACCTGGCACGAATATACCGACGCCTTCGGCAACAAGTTTCCCGACGGCGAGACCTACCAGCTGCGCTACCCCGAAGTGGACATCCCCAGGAGTGCCATCTACGTGGCCAACCGCGGTTACGACGTGGGCGAATACGAAGTGCGCGTGGAGTCCACCATCGGCATCTATGGCACGGGCCTGCTCGATGCCATCAGCGACGAGGACCTCAAAGCCGAGTACGCCAAGCAGGAGCAGGACGGCTACCTGCCCAATGGCCTGAACCCAAACATCTTCGCCAACGGCAACTGGACGGGGCAGTATGCCAACACCGCTCAGGGCGGCGACGGTACGAAGTATCCCTACCGCTATACCTACGCCCTGAGCCGTGGCCCCTTGCAGGACGCGGCGGGTGCCAATGCCTTCTGGAACATCACCAACGCCACGCGCAGCGACCGCCGCTTCCATTACCTCGACGCGGCAGGCTCCTACGCCCAATATGCTTCGCAGGACCCTGACATTCAGGCGGGCTTTCCCAGCTACATCGCCAAGGTGTCCACACCCGAGGAACACCCTGAATGGTTCACGGAAAACGTGGCGGACAACATCTACAACTACCTGACCTCGAAGACGCTGCCCGTCGAGGTGAGCGACCAGGACTACATCGACCTCATGGTGTGGCATCGGGGCCTGGCCGTGCCTGCCGCCCGCAATGTGGACGACGAGGACGTGCTTCGCGGCAAGGAACTCTTCTCGGAGATAGGTTGCGCCTACTGCCACAAGCCCACATGGACGACGGGCGATGACGAGATACGCGACCCTGCCCGCTTCTTCACAGGCGACAAGGCCAAGCAACTGCCCCGCTATCCGCATCAGAAGATTTGGCCCTACACCGACATGGTGCAGCACAAGCTTCACATGGTGAACGACATCCGCACTGGTTGGTGCCGCACCACGCCGCTCTGGGGGCGCGGCCTGCACCAGCGTTGCACAGGGGCCGAGTATGCCGACCGCCTGCACGACTGCCGTGCGCGCACCACGATGGAGGCCATCATGTGGCACGGCACCAGCGAGCAGAGCGATGCCTACTACACCGTCCAGAAGTTCCGCGAGCTCTCGAAAGAGGACCGCGACGCGGTGGTGAAGTTCATCGACTCCATCTGATGGCTTGCCGATAAAAAGATGTAAGAACACTACAGATAGCATTGCTTTGCACAGAACTTTTTAAAACATAGAGTTCGTATGTGTAAAGCAGTGCTTTTTGTGGTGTAAAGCAGTGCTTTTTCCTATAAACTCTTTTCTGGTATGAAAATTTTGCGAAATCTTTCCTTCGGCCTGTTGGGCCTGCTTGTCTGTGTATTGATGGCCGCCACGTGTGTGGAGAAGGTGTGGGGCACTCCCTTGGTCGTGCGCCACGTCTATGGCTCGCCCTGGTTCGTGGCCTGCTGGGCGCTGATGTCCGTTGCGGGTATCGGTTATCTGTGGTGTCGTCGGGTGCAGAAGCGTCGGGCGACTTTTTTGTTTCATCTCTCCTTGGTGCTCATCCTGCTGGGGGCGCTGGTCACCCACGTGTGGGGTGTACAGGGGCGCGTGCACCTGCGGCAGGGCGAGGAGGTGGAGGCCTTTGCCACATCCGAGGGGCGGACGGCGGCTTTCCCCTTCCGCCTCTCGCTGGAGGAGTTCAGGGTGGAGTATTATGCGGGCACATCGGCGCCGAAAGACTTCGTGAGCCGCTTCACGCTGGCCGCAGGCGATGAAGTGCATCAGGGCGAGGTGTCCATGAACCGCATCTTCCGCCATGAGGGCTACCGCTTCTATCAGTCGGGCTACGACCCCGACGGGCAGGGTGTCACCTTGTCCGTGGCCTGCGACCCTTGGGGCATCGGCCTCACCTATGCGGGCTATGTCCTTCTGCTGCTTTCGGCCCTGGCCTTCTTCCTTGAACCTCAGAGCGGGTTCCGACGCCTGCTTCGCCACTCCTCGCTTCGGGCGGCGGGCGTGGCAGGCCTGCTGCTGGCCGCGCCCTTCGTGCGGGCGGCCGAAGACCTGCCGCGCACCTTGCCGCGCGAGACGGCTGCTTGCTTCGGTCGGCTCTATGTCTATTACAACGACCGCGTCTGCCCCCTGCAGACGCTGGCCAAGGACTTCACCATGAAACTCTGTGGCAAGCCCACGTATCGGGGCCTCACAGCCGAGCAGGTGCTGACGGGCTGGTTTTTCTACTACGACGACTGGAAGCGCGAGCCGTGCATCCGCGTGAAGAGTGCCGACGTGCGCTGCCTGCTGGGTATTGGTGGGCGCTATGCCTCGTTGCAGGACTTCTTCGGCCCTGAGGGCTACCGACTCGATGCCGAAGCCTTGGCCGACGCTTCTATGGCCGACGCGAAGGCCGTGGGCGAGGCCAACGAGAAGTTCAGCCTGGTGAGCAGCGTGGCAACAGGGGCGGCCTGGCGCATCTTTCCCTATATGCCCCCGTCGTCGGCCGATGCCTCCCGCCTGGAGTGGCTCTCCCTGGCCGACCGCCTGCCGCGCGACATGCCCCTCGAAGAAGGCACCTTCGTACGTGGGGCGATGAACTACGTGGCCGAGCAGGTGGCGCGCAAGGATTTTGCCGAGGTGGAGCGGCTGGTGGGCAAGATACGCCGCTACCAGCAGCGCGAGGGTGGGGCGTTGCTGCCTTCTGACCTCCGCTTTCGTGCCGAGCAGGCCTATAATCAGGTGAACGACAGCTTTCCGCTGGCCGTGGCCTCTGTCGTGCTGGGGTTGTTTTCCTTTGTTTATTCTGTCCGCTGCCTGATGCTTCGTCGGCGGGAGAGGCGAGGGGTAAGTCGTGTACTGCTGGTCGTATTGGGCCTGATGGTCTGTTGGCTGGCAGACCTGATGGTGCTTCGTGGCCTGGTGAGCGGCCACCTGCCCATGTCCAACGGGCACGAAACGATGCACCTGCTGGCCCTTTGTGCCGCCCTGCTCACCCTCGTCTTCCATCGCCGTCTGCCCCTGGCGCTCCCTTTGGGCTTCCTGGTGTGTGGGTTGGCGTTGGTGGTGTCCATGCTGGGCGAGCGCAATCCGCAGGTGGGCCAGCTGATGCCTGTCCTTGCCTCGCCCCTGCTCAGTGTGCATGTGGCGGTCATCATGGTGGCCTACGCCCTGCTGGCCTTCGTCATGCTCAATGGGGTAGCGGCACTGGTTCTGCTTGCTTCGCGCAGGGAGTGTGAAGCTCAGGTGGAGCGCCTTCAGGTGGTGAGCCGCCTGCTGCTCTATCCGGCCGTCTTTCTGCTGGCCGTGGGCATCTTCATTGGTGCCGTGTGGGCCAATGTGTCGTGGGGCCGTTACTGGGGATGGGACCCCAAGGAGGTGTGGGCGCTGGTCACGATGCTTGTCTATGCTTTGGCGCTCCATCCTGCTTCGTTGCCCTGCTTCCGCCGTCCGTTGTTCTTCCACGTGTTCTGTGTGGCGGCCTTCCTCTGTGTGCTGGTTACCTATTTCGGCGTCAATTTCCTGCTGGGAGGCATGCACAGCTACGCTTGATGAATGGAGAATGGAAAATTGAGAATAATCGTCCTCAATACCTACTGCCGATGTTTCGTACCCGAAAATACCTACTTCAAGCGATTGCACCGTCCGCCGCGATGCACTACCTTTGCACCATCAGATTTGAATGAATTAGTTAGTCATAATTACGTAACCACTTTTAGAAAGGTAAAAAGATTCCCGCCCTCCGATGCGACATCGTGGGGCGGGAATTTCCTTGTATGCCCACCACAGATTACACAGATTGGCACAGATTTCAGAAAGGTATGTCAAATATTATAAATGACAGCATGTAAAGGCTTCATCATTTTTGATACGTCCTTCTGAAATCTGTGCCAATCTGCGTAATCTGTGGTAAAAAATGTGCTTTACAGCTTCTCCTTGATATCGCTCAGCTCCACCAGCTTGTTGACGATGGCATAGATGGTGAGGCCGGCGGGTGAGTGTATCTGCAGCTTGCGCGCGATGTTGCGGCGGTGGGTGATGACGGTGTGGATGCTCAGGAAGAGCTTGTCGGCAATGGCCTTGTTCGTCATGCCCTTCACGACGCAGGTCACGATTTCCTTCTCGCGCTGGCTCAGCGTGTCCGATTCGTTGTCCTTCTCCTCTTCTTCCTCCTCGTCGCCACGGAGCAGGCCGTTCAGCTTGGCGGCGATGATGTCGAGGTCATCGCAGATGGAGAAGCGCTCGTCGTACTCCTTCAGCACGTTGTTGTGCGTTACCGACGAGATGAGGGCGATGTACTTCACACCCGTCAGGCGGGGATGTTCGGCCTTGAAGGCAGGCAGGTTGAACCATCCGTCGAACGAGGGATTGATGATGACCATGTCCGGCTGGTGCAGGTGGGCGTAGTGGCTCAGCGCCTCGACCGAGTTCACCTCGATGGGATGGATGTCGAGGTTGGGGATGCGTTTCAATACGGCCGACACGCCACTGCGGATGATGATGGACGTTTCGGCCACGACTATCTTCAACGACTGGTTATTGGTGCTCATCTTTCAGTCTCCTTTCCATCTGCGCCACGGCGGGCACAAACATGTAGTCCTCCACCTGGCAGTGCGACGCCAGGTCCTGCTCGCAATTGAAGATGTCGAACAGGACAGCGTTCAGCAGGTTGTTGTTCTCCTTTTCGGGGTAATACTTGATGATGATGTTCTTCAGTTCCGTCAGCTTGCGGTCTATCTGGTTGTGGTGGCTGGCGAAGGTGGCGATGTCGTAGGTGTCAGACAGGCGGCCTTGCAACAGCCCGTCCACGTAGGTGAACACGGCCTGGTTCTCGTACTCCATGTGGCGGCGCACCTCCTTGGCATATTCGTCGAAGAACTTCAGGATGAGGAAGGCCACATCGTTGGTGCCCGAGCAGTCGATGGCCTCGATGAGCTTGCGTCGGATGGCGGGCAGGTTGAAGTCGAGGAAGTACGCGTGCGCCCGCTTCAGGTAGTCCATCAGGGCGGTGAGCGAGAAGTCGTCCTCCTCGCCGCTGTACGTGTAGGGCTCGTGGCTGATGAAGTTGGCCACGGCCAGGAACGTTCGGTAGTCCACCCCCTGTGCCTGGCAGACGTCCTTCACCGAGCGGTCGCCGAAGCCCAGCGACAGGCCGAAGCGGCTCATCACCATCAGTAGGGAGTAATTGTCACAGATGAGGTCGCTCATCTTGTCCGTGGCGCGGTATTTATGAGGTTCGTTCATGGGCGTAAATGCTTGTTACTGTTATAACTGCCTCCTGGCAGCGGTTGTTCTTTTCTCGGCCGCAAATTAACGATTTTTTGGCGGACGGCGCAATCCCCATTTGTAGGTATTTCGTGGGTTGACCACAGATTACGCAGATTGCCACAGATTTTTTAGATGCCAGATTGTCAAGGCTGGATAATCTGTGAAAATCCGCGTAATCTGTGGTGAGATAGTTAGCCTCCTTCCCTTCTTTCAAGCAAACTAAATCTTTTAGTTCTTATTAACGAGAAAAATTAGTTTATGAACTAAATTCTTTCGTTATTTGCGGACAGAAGAGCTAAAAACTGAGAAAATATGAAAGGACTGACCGCTAAAGAAGAAGAAATCATGGGCTTTTTCTGGGAGAAGGGCCCACTGTTCGTGAAGGAGATGCTGGCTTTCTACGACGAGCCGAAGCCGCATTTCAATACCTTGTCCACCATTGTGCGCGGGCTCGAGGAGAAAGGCTATCTGTCGCACAAGGCCTATGGCAATACCTATCAATATTATGCCACCGTCAGTCGCGACGACTTCAGCCGCCGCACCTTGCGGAGCGTCATCAGCAAGTATTTCAACAACTCCTACCTAGGTGCCGTCTCGTCGCTGGTGAAGGAGGAGGACATCTCGCTGAAGGAGCTCAAGGAACTGATACAGAAGGTCGAGGAGGGGCAGTTATGAGGAGGCGTTTGCTCTTGATGATGGGGTTGCTCTGTGGCTTCGTCCTGCTTTCGTGGGGGCAGTCGGACGGCAAAAAGAAGCCGAAGCTGCTGGTGGACGGCTGTTTCTTCACCGAATCGCCCTCGGAGCTACAGGGAGCCACCTACCAGATGTCCATCCTGAAGAGTGATGACGGGCGGGTGATGCTGTTGGTGACGGGCGTCAAGCTGAGCGAGGAATCGAAGAAATATGCCGTTCCCTTGTTCGAAGTGAAGGATGCCGACTATTGGCTGGCGAAGGCCAAGGAAAACAAGAAGTTTCTGTCGATGACCACTCATGCTCCCAAGATGGCCTTGAACGAGGGCGAGCGCATCAAGCCCTTCAGTGTGCAGGCCACGGACGGCACCCGCTGGACCGATGGCAACACACAGGGACGTCCGCTGGTGTTGAACTTCTGGTACACAGGTTGCGGCCCTTGCATCCGCGAGATGCCCGAGTTGAACAGGTGGATGGATGTCTGCCCCGACGTGAATTACCTGGCCGTCACCTGGAATACGCCCGAACAGATACAGAAGATTGTGGAGCGTCGTGGCTTTCGTTTCCATCAAGTGGCAGGCGACTCTGTGTTGTGGAAGATGTTCGGCGTGCAGCAGACGCCCACCACCGTGGTGCTCGACAGGCAGGGCGTGGTGCGCAAGCTGGTGATAGGTACCAGCCAGCAGAAGCGCGACGAGCTGCTGGAGGCCATCCGGCAGGTGTCGGGTGAGAAACAATGATCAGTTGGATAATTTAATATGGAATCCGTATGAAAAAGATTGCATTGGTAATGTTGTCCGTGCTGTGCTGGTTAAGCGGGTACGCACAACTGAAGGTGGTGGAGAAACCTTACTTCCTGGGCGGGGAGACAAGGCTGGAGGTGAGCCGTGTATCTCTCTATGATGACCGTACGGTGGTCGACGTGGACTATTATGCCCGAGCCATGGGAGATGCAATTAGGTTGTCCCCTTCGGCCACTTTGTCGGCCGGAGGCAAGCAATATGCCTTGAAGAAGGCTGAAGGCATTTCGACCACGGAGGATTTGGAGGTAGCCCCTAACGGAAAAGTCAGCATGCAGTGGACATTCGAGCCCCTTCCGCTCGATGTCGCTACCTTCGATTTTCAGGAGAATGTGGACAGGGGCTGGAAGCTGCTTCAGATACACTTGGACGGCAAAAAGCCTGAAATAGAGATACCCGAACGTCTGGCCAATCATCGGCCCGACTACGACCGCCCTTTGCCGGCGGCCGAGCCTGCCTTTGGAAAGTTCCGCATCACCGTCCGTTTCTTGGGCCAGGTGTCGCCGGGCAGCATTCGTTATGGTTTGAGCGAATGGGGGGCGCAGTCGTTCCTGCCTGTTACAGTCGAAGAGAAGGACGGCGTTTGTGTGATAGACGACTACCTGACCCATCCGGGGTTGAAGTCATTCTACGTGGGCAGGCGGAAGTTCTCGGTCTTCGTGGTGCCGGGCAGTGAGGTGACGATGACCATTAACTATTATGCCATGCAGATGGCCGGTACGCATCTCTTCGGCGAAGAATACAAGAATGTGCAGAAGGTGTGGTTCGAAGGCGATTACGACGGACTGAACACAGCCTTGGCCAATGGCCCTTATAGCCTGGATGCGACCGACGAACTGGACGACATCGGTATCCTGTCGGTGGATAAACTGAAAGAGAAGATATTGGCTTATTATGATCGGGTGGAACGATGGCTGGAGAATGATGCTTCGTTCAGTGAGCCTGTGAAGAGGCTGTTGCACTTGGAATTGCAGGCTCTTACATTCAGCAACGTTTCCTCTGCCAAGTACATCATAGGTTATGCTCCACGGGCTAAAGGACAGAAGCGGGGCAACTTGGTAGAAGGGCCTGGCTTCCGCGACGAAATCATGGCGCTTGACTCCCTCCGCTCACCGGCCATGATGATGACTACGCGCTATTCGAGCATTGTGTCGGCCTTGAGTAAGGCTCACGACCCTGCCGCAGACCACCCCTGGTGCAAGGATATGGAAAGCACGGCCTTGAACGAGATGGCGCGCCGCTACCTGGGACGTATGGCTCCGCTGCCCGATACGTTGCTGGCCAAGGTGGACAGCCTGCAGACGCCTGCCATCCGCGAATATGTCCTGACCAAACACCACGAATACGCAGAGGCTCTGAAACAGTCTGCCAATGAAGGCGACGGCTACACCATCGCTACGCTGGACGCTTCCGTCAGGGGCGACAGCCTGTTGTCGGCCATTGCTGCCCGCCACAAGGGACGTGTGGTGTTGATAGACTTCTGGGCCACGTGGTGCGGCCCGTGCCGTCAGGCCATGAAGAGCATGGAGCCGATGAAGGAGGAACTGAAGGGCAAGGAGGTGGATTTTGTGTTCGTGACCGACGAAACCTCTCCGCAGGTGTTATGGAAGAAGATGATTCCCGACATTCATGGCGAGCATTATTACCTGACCAACGCACAGAATGCCGACCTGCTGAAGAAATATCAGTTCACAGGCATCCCCGCTTACCTGATACTGGACAAGGAAGGCCGCGTGGTGTACCAGCATGTGGGCTTCCCTGGCACGGAGGTCATGAAGCAAGAATTGGAGAAAGCATTGGAAACGTTTTAAGTGAACAAATGGATATGGGAACCTTTTTAGTCTACATACTCAAGTCGGCCGCCTGCCTGGCGGTGTTCTACCTGTTCTATAAGCTGCTGATGAGCCGCGATACGTTTCATCGCTTCAACCGCTTTGCCCTGCTGGGGCTGCTGGTGCTCTCGTCCGTGCTGCCGCTGGTGGAGGTCAGCGTGAACCGTCCCGCTCCTGTCCACGAGACGATGCTTACGCTGGAGCAGCTCCTTCTCCTGGCCGATGTCCAGGCGGAGGGCGGAAGCAGGGTGGCGGCCCAACCCGTCACAGCTCTGTGGGTGCGCGTGGCCCTGTTGGTCTACCTGGCAGGCATGGTCTTCTTTGCTGTGCGTAACCTGTGGTCGCTGGGGCGGCTGGCTGTCTTGCTTCGTCATGGCCGCTTGGAACGGTTGGCCGACTGGCTGCCGGGCAGGACGGAGAATGTAAGGCTGGTGGTACACGACCATGACATTGCTCCCTTCAGCTGGATGCGCTACATTGTCCTCTCGCGCAAGGACCTCGAGGAGAACGGTCGCGAGATACTCATCCACGAGCTGGCGCACATCCGCAACCATCACTCGTGGGACCTGCTGCTGGCCGACCTCTGCATCTTCGTGCAGTGGTTCAATCCTGCCGCATGGCTCCTGAAGCAGGAGTTGCAGACCCTCCACGAGTACGAGGCCGACGACACCGTGCTGCGCGAGGGCGTGGACGCGAAGAAATATCAGATGTTGTTAATAAAAAAAGCTGTCGGCACAAGGCTCTACTCTATGGCCAACAGCTTTAATCACAGTTCACTTAAAAAACGTATCACTATGATGTTAAAAGAAAAGTCCAATCCGTGGGCGCGGGTGAAGTACCTCTACGTGCTCCCGCTGGCGGCACTGGCCGTGTCGGCCTTTGCCCGTCCCGAAGTGTCGGCCGTGGCCGACGAGCTTTCAAGCGCCAAAGTTAATGATTTGGTGGCAAGTATGAAAACAAATCAGCCGGAAACTGCCTCCGTCGCAGTGAAAGATACCCTGACACCTGACGAACCCGTCTTCGAGGTCGTGGAGCAGATGCCCGAGTTTCCCAACGGGGGCGTGACGGGGCTGACGGAGTATATCAAGCAGAACCTGCGCTATCCCGCCGAGGCTAAGAAGGCAGGCACGCAGGGGCGCGTGGTGGTGCAGTTCCTGATCAACAAGAACGGTGCCATCAGCGATGTGAGTGTGCTGCGCAGCGTTGACCGCCTGCTCGATGCCGAGGCTGTCCGCCTCGTTCGCTCCATGCCCAAGTGGAAGCCGGGTATGCAGAAGGGGAAGGCGGTGACGGTGAAGTACACCTTGCCTGTGCCGTTCAGACTGAAGGATGTGGAAGCGGAGGCTTCGGACAAAAAAGACCATCTGATTATCGTGGAAGGGGCTCAAACGGGCTATGCGGATATATCGATACAGGTGAACGGTCGGGAGGTGACTCCTGAAATCCTTCGCGCCCTCAATCCTGACCGTATTCAGTCAGTTTCCATTCTGAAGGAACCTGTCGATGTGGCGAAGTACACGACAGACAAGAGCAAGAAAGCCGTGATGCAGGTCACGCTGAAGAAGGAAGATCCGAAACCCTTGGCAGGCGCCGTGTCCACCATCCGCGTGTCTGACAATGCTCTGAAGGCACAGGTCGTGGTAGACGACAAACTGGTGGATGAAGCCACTTTCAAGTCTTTGTCGCCTGACCAGTTTGAGTCTGTTACCGTGTTGAAGCCCGAAGAGGCTGTTGCAATCTATGGCGAGGCAGGCAAGAACGGTGTCATTGTGGTTCGTACCAAGGCCGCTGCCAGTGCGAAGGACGGCGAACTGAAGGTCAGCGGGCGGGTGGTGGACCCGCAGGGCGAGCCCGTTATCGGCGCCTATATCACAATTGAAGGTACGACCAACGGTACTGTGACCGACGTGGATGGCAAATTTACGCTTACGGCTCCCAACGACGCCATGCTCAAGGTGGGCTATGTCGGCATGAAGGAGGCCCGTCTCAAGGCTTCACCTATTCTGGTTGTGAAGTTGGAGGAAGAATGATAATACTTGTCAAAGTGACACTTTGATTTCCCAAGCCCGTGAGAATCGCGTATTTCGGACGCAAGGCAGGTGTCGTGGAAAAGAACGGAGCGGCAACCTCTTTTCTCTCTTATTGCCAGGGAGATAGCGAAAACTTTACATTTGAAATAGCGGAAAAAGCCGCCCTTTGAAGCTGCCGAAACGAGGTCTTTCTCCTCTTTCGGCGGCTTTTTCATGGAAAACAGGCGTTGTTCGGCCTCCAAGCATGCCCGCTTTTGCCTGAAAAGTGGCTTTCTTTCGTCGTGAAACCTGCTTTCTGTCGGTAGGAAACCGATGTTTTATCGACAGGAAGTGGACGTTTTGTTGTCGGAAAGCCTACCTTTTCCCATATTCATTGCCCGTTTCTCTCTTTTTCCCTTCCCGTTGGTCCTTGTCGGAGAAATGGTTGTGTCAGCGAAATGACGAATTTGCTTTCTTTTTGTTATCCTTGTCCGTAAAGATATGGTTTTTCCGTTTAAAATAGTATCTTTGCCCTCCGTGAACGTAAACGAGGCTTTGAAATGAAAAATATCCTGCTTTTGACTGCTCTGCTGGCCGCCTGGCTGACGCCCGCGCTGGCCTGTACTTCGGCCGTTGTGTCCGGACGGGCGACACCTGACGGACGCCCCCTGTTGTGGAAACATCGAGACACCGATTTCTTGAAAAACCACGTGGAGTACATCCGCGGCGAGAAGTACGACTTCATTGCCGTGGTCAATAGCGAAGACTTCCACCTGAAGCGTGAGGCGTGGATCGGTACCAATTCGGCAGGCTTCGCACTGATGAATACGCAGAGCTACAACCTTGTGGACGTGGAGGACGGCGAGGAGCGGGGCGAGGCCAACGGCCGCGTCATCTATCGGGCGCTCGAAGTCTGTGCCACGGTGGACGACTTCCGCCACTTCCTCGACACCCTTGCCAAGCCCAGCCGCATAGAGGCCAATTTCGGCGTGATTGATGCGCAGGGCGGGGCCATGATGTTCGAGGTAGATTACTATGCCTATAAGATATACGATGCCAACGACCCTGTAACGGCCCCCGATGGCTACGTGGTCCGTACCAACTTCTCCGTGTCCGGACAGTATGGGCCGGGAGCAGGCGTGGTGCGCTACAAGGAGGCCGAGCGCGTGCTTCCGCCTTTGGCACGTGCGCAGGCCCTCACGCCCCAGCGTATCTTCGTCGACTTGTCGCGCTCCTTCCACAATTGCCTGTTGGGTATTGACTTGCGCCAGCCGCCCTTCACGGGAGCGGAGGCTTCGGGCTGGTTTGCCGACCAGGACTTCATCCCTCGCAGCAGCACTTCCTGTTCGGTTGTGGTGCAGGGCGTGAAGAAGGGCGAGGCTTCCGAGCTGACAACGATGTGGACCTTGCTGGGCTATCCGCCTACAGGTGTGGCCGTGCCTCTGTGGGTAGACGAGGCCTTGCCCCAGATGGTGACGATGGACCAGTCGCTGGGTACTTCACGCCTGTCTGCCGCCTCCCTGCGTCTGAAGGACAACGTGTTTTCCCTGAAGTGGGGCATGGGTAGCGACCGCTATCTGCACTGGTCCCTGCTCTACAATGCGGAGGGTAACGGCTACATGCAGCGTCTGGCTCCCCTTGAGAAAGAGAATTTCCGCCTGGCGGAGCCTGTATTGGAAGGCTGGCGTCGCAAGGGTCGGGTGGACAGGCAAGAGATGCAGGCGCTTTACCGCAGGCTGGACAGGGCAGAGTTGTGGAAGTGTTACGAGTAATCAAAACAATCATATAGAGAAAGAGAAAATAACATGAAGAACAAACGAACGATGCTGGCGGCATTGCTGGGCCTGTGTGTGGCCCTCCCCCAGCAGGCACAGAACAAGTCCATCTACCACAAGGGATGGATCGATTTCAACAAGAACGGCGTGAAGGACGTCTACGAGGATCCCATGCAGCCGGTGGACAAGCGGGTGGACGACCTGCTCCGCCAAATGAACATCAACGAGAAAACCTGCCAGCTGGCTACACTCTACGGATATGGGCGTGTGCTGAAGGATTCCCTTCCTACGGAGCGGTGGAAGACGGAGGTGTGGAAAGACGGCATCGCCAACATCGACGAGATGCTCAACGGCGTGGGTGGCAAGGCGCGTCGCGTAGAGCAGATGCTCTATCCCTTCAGCAACCATGCCGAAGCCATCAACCGCGTGCAGCGCTGGTTTGTGGAAGAGACGCGGCTGGGCATCCCCGTGGACTTCAGCAACGAAGGCATTCATGGCCTGAACCACACCAAGGCGACGCCTCTGCCAGCGCCGATAGCCATCGGCAGTACTTGGAACCGCGAACTGGTACATCAGGCAGGTACCATCGCCGGGCAGGAAGCGCGGGCTTTAGGCTATACCAATGTCTATGCCCCTATCCTCGACGTGGTGCGCGATCCCCGTTGGGGCCGCACGTTGGAGTGCTACGGAGAAGATCCTTATCTGATTGCTTCGCTGGGTGCGGAGATGGTGAAGGGCATCCAGTCGCAGGGCGTGGCTTCTACGCTGAAACATTATGCGGTCTATAGTGTACCCAAAGGCGGACGCGATGGTAATTGCCGTACCGATCCGCATGTGGCGCCACGCGAATTGCACCAGCTCTACCTTTATCCTTTCAAGAAAGTCATTCAGGAGGCTCATCCGATGGGCGTCATGAGCAGTTACAACGACTGGGACGGTGTGCCCGTGACGGCCAGCTACTATTTTCTCACTGAATTGTTGCGCGAGGAGTATGGCTTCGACGGTTATGTGGTGAGCGACAGCGAGGCTGTGGAGTATGTCCAGACCAAGCATCGCGTGGCCGATACCTATGACGAGGCCGTGCGCCAGGTGCTCGAAGCAGGTCTGAACGTGCGTACCCATTTCACGAAGCCGGCCGATTTTATCCTGCCCATCCGTCGTCTGCTGGAGCAGAAGAAGATTTCGATGGCTACCATCGACAAGCGTGTGGCCGAAGTACTGCGCGTCAAGTTCCGTCTGGGCCTCTTCGACCGTCCGTATGTGGAGGACACGAAAGCTTCGGACAAGGTGGGTGGTGTGGACCGCAATATGGACTTCGTCAAGCAGATACAGCAACAGTCGCTCGTCTTGCTGAAGAATGAAGACAACCTTCTTCCGCTGAATCGCCAGCAGGTGCGCAAAGTGCTTGTTACCGGTCCGTTGGCAGCCGAGAGCAACTTTATGGAAAGCCGTTACGGTCCCAATCGTTTGGAGAAGGTGACCGTACTCGACGGTCTCCGCACCTATCTGAAAGGCAGTGCCGAGGTGGTCTATGCCAAGGGATGTGACATCGTGGACAAGGGTTGGCCTGCCACTGAGATTCTGCCCACTCCGTTGACCGATGAAGAGAAGTCCCGTATGGTTGAGGCTGTTCAGAAGGCTGCCGATTGTGATGTCATTGTCGCCGTATTGGGCGAGGACGAATACCGTACGGGCGAAAGTCGTTCGCGCACCTCGCTCGACTTGCCGGGACGTCAGCAGCAATTGCTCGAGGCCCTCCATGCTACAGGCAAGCCTGTCGTGCTGGTACTCATCAACGGCCAGCCGCTCACCATCAACTGGGCCGACAAGCATATCCCTGCCATTCTGGAAACTTGGTTCCCCAGCTGTCAGGGCGGAACGGTGATTGCCGAGACCCTTTTCGGCGAGCACAATCCGGGCGGCAAGCTCACGGTGACCTTTCCCAAGAGTGTGGGACAGATTGAACTGAACTTCCCCTTCAAGCCGGGTTCTCATGGCAGTCAGCCCCAGTCCGGTCCCAATGGTTCGGGCTCTACGCGTGTGTTGGGTGAGCTTTATCCCTTCGGTTATGGCTTAAGTTATACCACCTTTGCCTATTCCGACCTCGAAGTGACACCGCTCGAGCAGTCCACGCAAGGAGACTATACCATCCGCCTGAAGGTGACCAACACAGGCAAGCGGGCGGGCGACGAAGTGGTACAGCTCTACGTACGCGACAAGGTGAGCAGCGTCATTACCTACGATTCGCAGCTCCGTGGTTTCGAACGTGTCTCTCTGCAACCGGGCGAAACGAAAGAAGTCACCTTCCGCCTCACACCTGAAGACCTGCAACTGCTGGATCGCAACATGCATTGGACGGTAGAGCCGGGTGAATTCGAGTTCATGGTCGGCGCATCGAGCAAAGATATCCGTCTGAAGCAGACGGTGCGGGCATTGCCTTGATAAGTATGTATAGGAAAATTCAGATTTGAGAACGGAGGTACGCCAGTATCTCCGTTTCTTGTTCGGGGTGGAACCATCGGATATCGGTGTCGCGCTTGAACCAGGTCATTTGCTTGCGGGAGTAGATACGCGAGTTCTGTTTGATTTTCTCTACGGCAAAGTCCAGTGTCCATTCACCGTCCAGGTATTTGAAGAGTTCCTTGTAACCCACGGTGTTCAATGAGTTGTAGTCTTTGTGCGGATAGACGCGGCGGGCCTCGTCCAGCAGGCCCTCGGCCATCATCTGGTCCACGCGGCGGTTGATGCGGTCGTAGAGTTCCTCGCGGTCGCGGGTCAGTCCCACCTTGACGATGCGGAAGGGGCGTGGCTTGGTCTGTCGGGTGCGGAAGGATGTGTAGGTTTTCCCCGTCATGTAGCAGATTTCGAGGGCATGGATGACACGCTTGGGGTTTTTCAGGTCAACTATCTGGTAGTATTCGGGGTCGAGCAGGCGGAGCTCGGCGCAGAGGCGGTCTAGGCCTTCCTCTTCGTAGCGGCGGAGCATCAGTGTGCGTGTTTCGTTGTCTACGGTCGGGATGTCGTCGATGCCTTTGCACACGGCATCCACGTACATCATGGAGCCGCCGGTCAGTACGACGACGTCTTTTTCCTTGAACAGCTGTTCAAGAAGTTTCATGACTTCCGCTTCGTATTGGGCGGCGCTGTAGTAGTCGGTCAGGCCCAGCGTGCCCACCATGTAGTGCTTCACCCGCCGGAGCTGTTCTTCGGTCGGGGCGGCCGTTCCTATCTTCAGGTCGGTATACAATTGCCGCGAATCGGCCGACACGATGCATGTGCCGAACGCTTCTGCCTGCCGCAGGCTCAGTTCCGTTTTGCCTACGCCGGTGGGGCCTATGAGAACGAGGAGAGTCAAGGGAAATGAAGAATTAAAAATGAAGAATGAAGAATAGGACTATGGGATGAATTTTTCATTCATCCGCAAAGCGGAAATTCTTCATTCTTCATTGTATTTAGTATCTGTCTTCGTCGTAAGGATTGCCGCCGTTGCCTTCGTCGAAACCGCCGAAGCCGTCCTTGTCGAAGTCGTCCATATCGAAGTCTTCGTCGCCGTAGAAGTTTTCGTCAAGGTCGAGGGCCGCATTGTTCTTGGCTTCGAATTCAGCGAAGTCTACCGTCTGTTTGGGAGCATCGCCTTCCTTCTTGGTGCATTTGGCACCCTTCATGTTCTTGCCGGTGATGATTTCACTGAGCTCGATGAAGAAGCAGCGCTCTGTCATGTAGTCGAACACGTAGAGCAGCTTCTGCTTTTCGTCCTCTACCAGCTCGTCGATACGGGTGTCTTTCATCACCCAGCTGTCTGTTTCGGAGTTGTCGTCCATCTCTTCCAGCGTCACTTCCTTTTCCTTCTCCCAGTCTTCGTCGCAGATGAAGAAAGAAGTCATCTGGTCGTCGGTATAGTCGACAGCTTTCAGGATAGCCTTGTGGAAGTCGTAGAAAGTGGCTTCCGGGTCAATCTGTATTTCTCTGACGAAGTCGTCCGACTCGTCGGAGATAAGTGTAAATCTATAAATCATAGTCTGAGTCTGTTGGTTGCTTGAGTTTGTTTTCGTTTTTATTTTCCTGCGGGAATGATGCCTCGGCTCGAGCTTCGGATGAAGTCGACGATGTAGCGTATCTCGGGAGTCATTTCCATTTCGGCCTCAATCTTGTTGAGGGCATCGGTTGTGTTCAGGCCGCTCTGGTAGATGAGGCGGTAGGCATTGTGGATGGCCTCAATGGTCTCGTTGGAGAAGCCGCGGCGGCGCAGGCCCACGATGTTCAGTCCGGCGTAGCAGATGGGCTCGCGTCCGGCGATGATATAGGGAGGGATGTCCTTGCTGAAGCGGCATCCGCCCTGGATCATGCCATATCCGCCCACGCGGCAGAACTGGTGCATCAGCACGTTGGCACTGATGATGGAGTTGTCGTCGATGACAATCTCGCCGGCCATCTTGGTGGAGTTGCCGATGATGCAGCCGTTGCCTATCAGGGCATCGTGGGCCACGTGTACGCTTTCCATCAGCAGGTTGTTGTTGCCCACGATGGTGCGTCCTTTGGCAGCTGTGCCGCGGTTCACGGTCACATTCTCGCGGATGGTGTTGTTGTCGCCAATCTCGGCGGTTGTCTCCTCACCTCTGAACTTCAGGTCTTGTGGGATGGCACCGATAACGGCACCAGGAAAGATGGTATTGCCGTTTCCGATGCGGCTTCCATACAGGATACTGGCATGTGCCATTATCTTGTTGTTGTCGCCGATGACCACATTCTTGTCGATAAAGACAAAGGGGGCGATTTCCACATTTTCGCCAATCTTTGCTTCGGGATGGATGTATGCTAAGGGACTGATCATAATATGAATGAAGAATTAAGAATGAAGAATGAAGAATTCAGGACGCGCAACGGGATGCGTTCCAAGGAAATTCTTCATTCTTCATTCTTCATTATTAATTTATTTGTTCTTTACTATCTGTGCCATGAACTCGGCTTCGCAAACTACTTTTTCGCCTACAAACACGTAACCCTTCATGGTGGACACGCCGCGACGGATGGGGGCCAGCAGCTCTACGCGGAAAATCAGCGTATCGCCGGGCACTACCTTTTGGCGGAACTTCACGCCGTCTATCTTCATGAAGTAGGTGGAGTAGCGTTCGGGTTCCTCGATGGAGTTCAGTACCAGCAGACCGCCTGTTTGTGCCATAGCCTCTATCTGCAAGACGCCGGGCATGACTGGCTCCTGCGGGAAGTGGCCCTGGAAGAAAGGTTCGTTGGAGGTGACATTCTTTACACCGACAATGTAGTTGGCTCCTATTTCGATGACCTTGTCCACCAGTTGCATGGGATAGCGGTGGGGTAGGAGTTCGCGGATGCGGTTCACGTCCATGATGGGCGGACGGTTACAGTCGTAGGTCGGAGCCTGTATTTCGTGCAGGCGGATTTCCTTACGCATCTGGCGGGCGAACTTGTTGTTGATGGTGTGACCCGGGCGGGTGGCAATGATACGGCCTTTGATGGGCTTTCCTATCAGAGCCATGTCGCCGATGACGTCGAGCAGCTTGTGGCGGGCACATTCGTTGGGCCATACCAGCGGTTTGTGGTTGATGTAACCCAGCTGTTTGGCGTCCATGTGGGGCACGCCCATCACGTCGGCCAGCTTGTCGAAGTTTTCCTGCGACATCTCGCGTTCATATATGACAATGGCGTTGTCCAGGTCGCCTCCCTTGATGAGGCCTGCCTGAAGCAGGGGCTCGATTTCGCGTACGAAGACAAAGGTACGGCTGGCTGCCACTTCGTCCTTGAATTTGCCCATGTCTTCCAACGTTGCAAACTGGTTGGGCAGGATGCTTGAATCGTAGGATACCAGTACGTTCAGGCTGAAGCTTTCGTCGGGCAACAAGATGATGGACGAACCGGTTTTCTCATCGCGGAACTCCGTTTTCGACTTGATGACGTAGAAGTCCTTTACGGCGTTCTGTTCTTCTGTTCCTACGCGTTCTATTTCGTTGACGTAATATTGGGCGCTTCCGTCCAGGATGGGGAATTCGGGGCCGTCCACCTGTATCAGGCAGTTGTCTATGCCCAGGGCATAGAGGGCTGCCATGCCATGTTCCACGGTGCTGACCTTCACGTTGTTCTTGGCCAGCACGGTGCCGCGTGTCGTCTCGACCACGTTCTCGGCTACGGCGTCGATGACGGGCTGTCCTTCCAGGTCGGTCCGCTGGATTTTGTATCCGTGGTTCTCGGGAGCCGGGTTGAAGGTTACGGTCAGGTTGAGGCCCGTGTGAAGACCTTTGCCGCTGAGCGAAAAGCTTTCTTTCAGAGTTCTTTGTTTCAACATGGGTTATTTCTTTAATTGTTCTTTGAGTTCATTCAGTTCTTTGCGGAGCGCGTTCAGCTCGAAGTACATGTCGGGCAGCTTGCGGAAGATGGCCTGCGACTTGAAGTAGGGCTTCTCTTCCATGGGCGGTGTGCCTATCAGGCGCTGGTTGCCCTTGGTGCTGCTGGGTACGCCCGACTGGGCGCCGAACACGACCTTGTCGCCGATGTGGATATGTCCCGCGATGCCCACCTGGCCGCCGAACATGCACCATTCGCCCACCTTGGTCGAACCGGCCACGCCTACTTGGGCGGCCATCACCGTGTGCGAACCAATCTCGTCGTTGTGGGCTATCTGGACAAGATTGTCCAGCTTCACGCCGCGGTGTACGATGGTGGCTCCCATCGTGGCGCGGTCCACGCACGTGTTGGCGCCTATCTCCACGTCGTCCTCGAGGATGGTGATGCCGATTTGTGGTATTTTTTCGTAACCTTCGGGCGTGGGGGCAAATCCGAAGCCGTCGGCGCCGATGACGCATCCGGCATGCAGGATGCAGCGGTTGCCCACCCGGCAGTCGTGATAGACCGTCACGCCCGGATAGAGGATGCAGTCGCTGCCCACGCGGGCTCCGGCACAAACGGTGGCGCGCGGATGCAGGACGGTGTTGTCGCCTATCTCCACATGGTCGCCCACGTAGGCAAAGGGGCCGATGTAGACGTTCGCTCCCACCTTGGCCGTGGGGGCCACGAAGGCGAGCGGGTCGATGCCCGTCAGCCGCGGCTTGCTCTGCTCGTAGAGCGTGAGCAGCTTGGCCAGGCTTTCGTAGGCGTTGTCCACCTTGATGAGGGTGGCTTTCACTTCATGCTCGGGTTCGAAGTCCTTGTTCACCAGGATGATGCTGGCCTCCGACTCGTAGATGTAGGGAGTGTACTTCGGGTTGGACAGAAAAGAGATGGCGCCGGGGATGCCTTCCTCGATTTTGGCGAAGGTATGCACGGTGGCGTTCTCGTCTCCCACGATTTCTCCCTGTATATAGGCAGCTATTTGTTTGGCTGAAAATTCCATGTCTGTTTCTTGCTAAATGGTTTTCAAAACACAAATAACGGACTTTTTTTTTATATTTCCTTGTCCTCGGGTGAATATTTTATACTTATCTATGCAGGCGCAGGTAGCAAAGGTAGTATTTTTTTACCTTCTTCGAGAGCAGCTGGATGTTGAGCATGTCCGATGCCTCGGCGATGTTTTTCGTGGTGCCGTCCTTGTAGAGGATATCGATGCTGTCGTCGGCGGGGTTGTACATGTTCTTCTCGATGCTGGGGACGGAGACGAACCAGGCGGCTTCGGCGGGCGTCAGGTCCAGCGCGGCGGCTATCTGTGCCGTCAGTTCCTGCTTGCGCTCCTCGGTGGCGGGTTCGGAGGAGATTTCCACCTTGAACAGGCGGCGCTCTACCATGCCCTTGCTCAGTGTGGAGAGTACCTTGTCGGGGTGTCCGCACCACACCTTGAGCGAGGTCCAGATGTCGTTGTCGTCCAGGCGGATGAAGTTCTCCAGGCAGGCCGGGTCGTCGTAGAAGCGCGTGCGGTCCACGTTGTTGTAGAGGAAGAAGCGCAGGGCGGGCGAGGCGAAGAGGTCTTCGCCCTTGGCGGCCAGCTCCTTGGCGCGGAGCAGGGCGGCGATGAGCATCCGCTCGTAGGCCACGGAGGCCTTGTGCAGATACACCTGCCAGTACATCAGGCGGCGGGCCATGAGGAAGTTTTCGATGGAGTAGATGCCTTTCTCCTCGACGACAAGGTGGTCGTCCTTGACGTCGAGCATCTTGATGATGCGCGCCGAGCCGATGTTTCCCTCGGTGACGCCCGTGTAGAAGCTGTCGCGGCGCAGGTAGTCCAGCCGGTCCATGTCCAGCTGGCCGCTGACCAGCTGGTGGAGGAAGCGCTTGGGATACTCGTCCTTGAATATCTGGATGGCCAGCGTGAGCTGTCCGTTCATCTCGCGGTTGATGCGCTCCATCAGCAGCAGGGAGATGTCTTCGTGGGAAACGCCGCGCACGATGGTGTCTTCCAGCACGTGCGAGAAGGGCCCGTGGCCGATGTCGTGCATCAGGATGGCGGCCTTGACGGCTTCGGCCTCGCTGTCGAAGATGAAGTTGCCCTTGGCCGTCAGGTGCTGGATGGCCTCGGTCATCAGGTAGAAGGCGCCGAGCGAGTGCTGGAAGCGTGTATGTTGGGCGCCGGGATAGACCACGGACGATAGGCCCAGCTGGCGGATGCGCGTCAGGCGTTGTAGCAGTGGATGGCACACGAGGTCGTAGAGCAGTCCCTTCGGTATGTTGATGAACCCGAAGACGGGGTCGTTAATGATTTTGCGTTCGTAGCTCATGATTTCTGTTTTTAGGGTGAGGATAGGATGGGACGATGGGCAGATGGTCTCCGTTTATCGTCTGTGTACTCTCGGTTCAAAGCCTTTAAACCGTCAGTTTACTCCGTTTAAACTGTCAGTTTAATGCTTTTAAACTATCAGTTTATTACGGTTAAACTGGCAGTTTATTTTTAGTAAACTGAAATAAACTGCTTGGCGGCTGATTACCAATAAGTTTCCTCGACGTAGTTATCAAACTCCGGTTCGGCTTTCAGTCCCGCCCGGCGGAAGACGTTGGCTATATCCTGTTGCTCCTTGGGCGTGATGAGGCGTTCGCCTTTCCGGCTTTGGAAGTAATAGCTCCGACAGGAGAAGCAGGCCATGATGCGGCGTCTGATGTCCGCCTCCAGCCGGTGGGGGATTTCGTCGAACAGCTTCGTCATGCCCTGTGCGAAGCGGACGGGCGTGCTGTCGCGGTAGTATTCGCATCCGTCTGCCGCACTTGCGACGCAGGCAGGGTGCACGATGCGGATGGGACCGGGCTTGGCCGGAGCCTCCGTTGCCGTCAGCTGGCGGTAGGCAATGGCACGCAGGCATTGCGGAGTGCGCGGACAGGCCCCGTCGGCAGCAGGGCAGTAGATGTAGTCCTTGGGTATGTTGTTCGTCTTTCCTGAAGAGGTGACGGTGGTGTTTTCGTGATTCATAATTGGATGTCCTTATTTGTTTACGCCCAAAGGTAGGAGATTTCAAGGAGATAAACAAGGGGGAGGCGGAGAGAATTCGGCAGAAATCCGTACATCTATCCGTAATCTCCGTCATTTCTTCCGTAATCCGTATACACGGCGGGGCGTCCTCCGCCGTATCTTTGCAATATAAATAGGTGTAAGACATGAACAGAAAGAAATCCCTTCCCTGCCTGCTGGCGGCCCTCCTGCTGACAGGCTTCACCGCCGCCGGTGCGGCAAACGTTACGGACGAGTGTAACTCTTCAAACCAACAGAATATGGAAAAATTGGAATTGACCAGCGAGTGGGACAAGGTGTTCCCGCAGAGCGACAAAGTGAATCATAGTAAAGTGACCTTCCAAAACCGCTACGGCATTACGCTTGCGGCCGACCTCTACGTGCCGAAGCAGGCCGTGGGCAAGCTGGCAGCCATTGCTGTGAGCGGACCGTTCGGAGCCGTCAAGGAGCAGTCGTCCGGCCTCTATGCACAGATGCTGGCCGAGCGCGGCTTTCTGACCCTTGCCTTCGACCCCTCGTTTACGGGCGAGAGCGGCGGCCAGCCACGCTATGTAGCTTCGCCCGACATCAATACGGAAGACTTCTGCGCGGCGGTGGACTATCTGTCTACCCGCGACGATGTGGACCCCGAGCGCATTGGCATCCTCGGCATCTGCGGTTGGGGAGGCATGGCCTTGAACGCCGCCGCCATTGATACACGCATCAAGGCGACGGTCACCTCGACCATGTACGACATGAGCCGCGTCACGGCCAACGGTTACTTCGACTCGATGGATGCCGACCAGCGTTACGAACTCCGCCGCCAGCTCAACGCCCAGCGTACGGCTGACTACCGCAACGGCTCCTACGAACGTGCCGGCGGTGTGGTGGACCCGCTGCCTGCCGACGCGCCCCAGTTCGTGAAGGACTACTACGCCTACTACAAGACGCCGCGCGGCTACCACAAGCGTTCGCTCAACTCGAACGACGGATGGAACAAGACCTCTGCCCTGTCGTTCCTCAACATGCCCATCCTGACCTACAGCAACGAGATACGCAGCGCCGTCCTGATGATTCACGGCGACAAGGCCCATTCGTGCTACTTCAGCCGGGATGCGTTCCAGAAGCTGACGGGCGACAACAAGGAGCTGCTCCTCATCCCCGGCGCCAACCACACCGACCTGTACGACAATCTGAAGGTGATTCCGTTCGACCGGATTGAGAGCTTCTTCAGGGAGTATCTGAAGTAAGCAGGAAAGACATTTCAATCGCAGATGGCGCGTGATCATCCCTTGTGTCATCCCGGCCTTGAGCCGGGATCCATGATTGGGACAGAGGATGGTCGGCACGTGGATCCCGCATCAAGTGCGGGATGACAGAAACAAAGAGAGGGGCTTCTGCCCCTCTCTTTGTTTAATCCGTATCATTATCCGTATATCCGTATCTTATGTGGCTGAAAAACAAATCAGAGAATAGCCTTCAGCTGCTCGGCCATCTGAGCCTGCACCTCCTGTGCGGCCTTGCGGCTGGCGGCAGCGAAGTTCTCCGTCTTGTCCACGTAGATGATGCCACGGCTGGAGTTGACGATGAGGCCGCACTCCTTCGTCATGCCATACTTGCATACTTCTTCCAGCGAGCCGCCCTGGGCACCTACGCCCGGCACGAGCAGGAAGTGGTGGGGCACAATCTTGCGGATATCCTCGAACATGCGTCCCTGCGTGGCGCCTACCACGTACATCATGCTCTCGTCGTTGGCCCACTGCTGGCTCTTGCGGAGCACTTTCTCGAAGAGGCGTTCACCGTCCACGTCCATCGTCAGCTGGAAGTCGTGCGAACCCTTGTTGCTGGTCAGTGCCAGCAGGATGACCCACTTGCCTTTGTACGTGAGGAACGGCGTCACGCTGTCCTCGCCCATGTAGGGAGCCACGGTCACGGAGTCGATGTCCAGCTCCTCGAAGAAGGTGCGGGCATACATGGCCGACGTGTTGCCGATGTCGCCGCGCTTGGCGTCGGCGATGATGAACTGGTCGGGATAGTTCTGCTTGATGTAGTTCACGGTCTTCTCGAAGGCCATCCATCCCTTCACGCCCATGCTCTCGTAGAAAGCCAAGTTTGGCTTGTAGGCGATGCAGAGGTCTTGCGTTGCGTCGATGATAGCCTTGTTGAAGGCGAAGATGGGGTCTTCTTCCTTCAGCAGGTGTTCGGGAATCTTCTTGATGTCCGTGTCGAGCCCCACACAGAGGAACGACTGTTTCTTCTTGATGTTTTCAAAGAGTTGTTGCTTGTTCATGTCTTATAAATGCTTTAAACGTTCTATTTCTGCTTTAATTTCTTCTATAACCTCAATATTGTCGATTTGTTTTTTGCCAGCTGAGTTCTTTTTGGAGAATACAAAGAATACTTTTCCTTTGTATTTTTCCGTAAAACGATGGTGGTTGTTTCTGTTTTGCTCTATCCATTGATATTGGTTGATGGACATTCGGGTTGAAACCGGTTTGATTTGTATGCCGATATAATAATCTTGGATTGAAATATAGAAATCTACACCGAATGTGCGGTCCCATTGATCTGGAGCAGATTCAATAGGATATCCCAATATCTTGGTTAATTGTCCGTATATGGTTTCGATTTCTGTAACGTAGCCCTCGTAAGTACGATTGATGACCAGATTGTAAACATAGTCAACGCATTCTTCTTCTGTAATGCTGGCCAATTCACTTTGTACATTTTCAGAAAGTCTCATATACAATTCTTCTCCAAGAGTCCGAAGGTATTCTTGGGTGATCTTAATCCCTCTCTTCTTCTTTTGAACAGCTTCATTAAAATAAAATTCTACCCAATCCTCATAAGAGGAAGGTGCACATTCTCGGATAAGTTCAGAGGTTGCTCCTACGCTACTGGCTTTGTTAAGTCCCCAGCGATTCATTCCATAATTGAGCAAGGTTTCTCTTTTATATTTAGAATTATGTCCTTCAGCTCCGTTAGTCCAGACTTTTTCCATAAATTATGTCTAAAAATTTATTTTTGTATTTAAAATTGATACTTTCATCTACGTTGGCTAATCCAGCTTTTAAAATATGAGCATTTATGAATGTTTTATTATCAAGATAAAGATAACAAAGCAGGCAATCATTATCATCAAACTTGGTCGTATCGTATTTCATAAAGACTTTTCGCCCTTTTACTTTTTTTCGGATAAATTCGACAGCTTGTTCTTTTATATCTTCTTTTTCTTTAATGCCTAGCAGATGAACCTTTAAACCATTGTTCAATATCAGAGTACTTGCACTTATTACATCTTTTACAGAATAATACTCCTCTCTTTTATGGCTGTCATCTTTGGATATTGTAGAACCAAATGAAATTTTTTTTATATCAATTTTCTTGTCCATCTTATGCGGGTCATGGAAGATGTAGGGCAATTGGTCGATAAGCTGGTTGATATTACCTTTTAATTTATCCTGTTTGAAGAGATATGTCGTTTGGTTGATATCTTTTTGTGCTGTTTGTAGTTTCTCTTTATAATATGATATGAATTCAGGATTGATTTCATATCCAATAGAGTTCCTTCCCAAATTACGGGCGGCCAATGCTGTTGTTCCGCTTCCCATGAACGGATCGAATACCGTTTCTCCTACGAAAGAAAACATCTTAATCAATCTGGTTGGCAATTCTTCGGGAAATACTGCAATGTGTCCGTCTTGCCGTGCTCCTCCAAATGTCCAATGTGAAGAAAAGTATGTGTTCCATTCTGCTTTAGTCATTGCAGATAGTTGTTTTTGCTCGAAAGTTGGTTTGGGGGCGTTACCTAATTTTTTAAATATCAGGATAAATTCATAATCCATTTTAAGAATGCCATTGCGTGGATATGGGAAACTACCCATGATGGCACCCCCTCCTGTCGTATTCATAGTTGTTTGCTTTTGCCAGATGACAGCCCCCATATAATCCATACCCAATGTTTCACAGAATTTAATAATTTCTGTTCGAATAGGAATGACTTTATAGCGTCCGTAGTAAACTGATCGTGCAAACTGATCGCCGATATTAATACACATACGGCAACCATCATGTAAGATACGATAACACTCCTTCCATACAAGATTTAAATTGTTGATATAGGTTTCATAACTATCATGAAAACCGATTTGATCTTCTGTCCCATAGTCTTTTAGTTGCCAATAAGGGGGAGAAGTAATGATGAGATGAACAGACTTGTCCGGTATCAGATTCATTTGTCTGCTATCTCCGTTGATATGTATATGGTTTGTTTGCATATGAATAGTTGGTTTTTTTACAATTCACTTTCCTTCAACCGTTCCGCATTTTCGGCCACGATGAGGTGGTCGATGCAGTCCTGTATGTCGCCGTCCATGAAGGCGGCCAGGTTGTAGATGGTGTAGTTGATGCGGTGGTCGGTGATGCGTCCCTGCGGATAGTTGTAAGTGCGTATCTTGGCCGAGCGGTCGCCTGTGCTGACCATCGTCTTGCGCTTGGAGGCGATGTCGTCGATGTACTTCTGGTGCTCCTTGTCGTAGATGAAGGTGCGCAGGCGCGAGAGGGCACGCTCCTTGTTCTTGGGCTGGTCGCGCGTCTCGGTACACTCGATGAGGATTTCCTCTACGACACCCGTGTTGGGGTTCTTCCAGTTGTAGCGCAGACGTACGCCAGACTCTACCTTGTTCACGTTCTGACCGCCTGCACCGCCGCTTCGGAAGGTGTCCCACTTGATTTCGCCTTCATTGA
>ULQB01004783.1_pt1 | contig 31303 bp, 29 predicted proteins | sample 1954041 | NCBI WGS metagenome assembly ULQB01 (sample SAMEA4835644, study PRJEB28245) | human gut metagenome | biome: gut microbiome; material: fecal sample | place: Denmark | collected 2008 | reverse complement strand
CTGCCGCCGCTCCACCTGAAAGGGCGAACGGTATATGCCGGACAGAAACGCCCGGTCAAAGGCCCGCGCCCCCGTCGGGGCATACGCCCCTTGCAGCCATCGGTAAACCGCCTCATCCGCCGTGAGAAGGGTGCAGCCCCCTCGCAGCCACAGGGCGGTTTTTACCAAGAGCAGCGCATATTCCTCGTCTGCCGCCGCCATAGCCTCATCCCGGTGCAGGCCCAGGGACAGATGCTCGCAGCCCCCGGGCCGGGCCACCGCCACGGTGACCCAGCGGTCCGCCGTGGCCTCGTGGCGGCGCACAAGGTCAATAATGGGCCGGAACTCAGTCCCCATCGGTGATGACGCCGGTCAGGTCCACGCTCTTGCCGTCCCGCCACAGGCGCTCCAGGCCGTAGAATTCCCGGGCCTCGGCGCTGAAAACATGCACGGCCAGGCACCCATAGTCCAGCAGCACCCAGGTGCCGCCCCGGTACCCCTCCCGGTGCAGGGGCTCCTCGCCGGCCTGCTCCGTGATCACCTTTTCCACATTGTCAACCAGGGCGTTGATCTGCGTATTGGACGAGCCGGTGGCCAGGACAAAGTAGTCCGCCAGGGTGGTCAGGTCCGCAATCTCCAGCACCTGAATCTCCCGGCCCTTTTTCTCCGACAGCGCCTGGGCCGCCAGCAACGCCAGTTCCTTGGGTGATTTATTCATGTATTGTTCCTCCGATCTCGCTTCGTATAGAGTCCAGGGCCTCCCGGGTGTGGGGATGGACAGGGCTTCCGTAGCCCTGCAGCTCCTTGACCGAGTCCAAAAGTGCCCGGTACAGCCCTTCATTTAAGTCCGTATGCACCGCCCGGCGCAGCTCGTCCACCCCGGGGAAGCGGCGGCTGGGCTCAATATAATCCGCCAGGTAAATGATTTTTTCCAGCAGGGTCATGTCCGCCTTGCCGGTGGTGTGGTAGTAAATGGCGTTATAAATTTCCTCCGACACGCCGAATTTATCCCGGGCCACCGCCGCGCCAGTTTTGGAGTGCAGGAGCTTCAGGCTCACCTGCTCCAGCGGGTCCAGGTCGATGCCGTAATGGCGGCACAGGGAGAGCTGCCGGTCCATATCCAGCTTCTTGGTGCAGTCGTGGAGCAGGGCCGCTACTCGGGCCGCCGTGCCATCCGCACCGTATTTTTCCGCCAGGAAGGCCGCCTCCTGCTCCGTGCCCAGCACATGGGGCATCCGCTTGGGCTTTAAATAGCTCAGGGCAATGGGTCGCAGCTCCTCCGGGGTCAAATGCTTCAGATCCGCCTTTGTGCCGTACAGGCCCTTGCGCAAAATATAGCCGTACACCGGCTCGGTAAGGTACGCCCGGCCCGCGCCCCGACTCAGCTTTTCCCGCAGCTCCGTGGAGGAGATTTCCACCACCTCCGGATTCTCCAGCACCCGGATATGCGCGCCATAGGTCTCCTCCAGGCGCTTCTTCTGCCGGGCAAAGGCCGCCGCCTCGCTCTCCTCCCGGCGGCTGAATACCGCCAGGGTCGCCAAATCGCAAATGCGCTCCGGCTGCCGCCAGGTCTCAAAGGATAAAAACATATCCGAGCCCATAAGGAGAAACAGCTCCTCCTCCGGGTACTGCTCCCGAAGCTGGGCTAAGGTATCGCAGGTATAGCTGGCCCCCTGCCGCCGCAGCTCCAGGTCTAAAACCTCCGCCGGAGCCGACACCTCTGCGGTGCAAAGCTGCACCATTTCCAGCCGCTCCTCCGCTCCGGCACTGCCGGAAGGCAAGGGCTTGTGGGGCGGGATGGCATCCGGGATCAACAGGATCTTATCCAGAGAAAGCTGCCCCGCCGCTGCAGAGGCCGCCGCCAGATGTCCCCGGTGGATGGGGTTAAAGGTACCCCCGAATACGCCGATTCTCATGGTCATTCACCCCGCCGGGTCGCCTTCAGCAGCTGAATCTTGCGCTTTGTCTTGTCATGCTGCATCCGATAGAGGACAAACTTGTTTCCGATCACCTGCACCACCTGGCTACGGGTGACCACCTTCAGCTCCTCGGCAGCCTCCCGGGCGGTGAGCATGGAATTCTCCAGCACCTTGCCCTTTATAAGCTCCCGGGCCTCCAGAGCATCGTTTGCCTGCTTCACCAGGTTATCGCTGATGCCGTCCTTGCCGATATGAATAATGGTGTCCAGAGTGGAGGCCAGGCCCCGCAGCTGGGCACGCTGCTTGCTTGTCAGTTCCATAGTCAATGCTTCTCCAAATATTCTTTTAATTCCGCCCCGAAAGCCCGCAGGGCGTTGCCCCGGTGGCTGATGGCGTTTTTCTCCTCCGGTGTCATCTGGGCAAAGGTCTTGCGCAGACTCGGCACATAGAACACCGGGTCATAGCCGAAGCCGCCGTCCCCCATAGGGGCGTAGGCAATGGTGCCCGGGCACTCCCCCTCTGCCGTCAGCTCTGTCCCGTCGGGGAACAGGCACACCACCGAGGTATGGAAGTGGGCCGCCCGGGTCATGGAGCCGCGCATATTCTGCAGCAGCAGGCGGTAGCGGGCTGCGTCGGCATCCAGCCCGCCGTACCGGGCGGAGTAGACCCCCGGCGCGCCGTTCAGCGCGTCCACGCACAGGCCGCTGTCATCGGCGATGGCCGGCAGACCGCTGGCCTCCATGACAGCCTTGGCCTTGATGCGGGCATTCTCGGTGAAGGTTGCACCGTTCTCCTCCGGCTCAAGGTCCAGACCCAGATCCGACTGGAGTACCACCTCCACACCCAGCTCACCTAATATTTTCTGCATTTCTGCCAGTTTTCCCTTGTTGTGGGATGCCAATACGAATTTCATTGCGCTGCCTCCTTTCTCTTGTCCAGACGCCGATTGCGCAGCGTCAGTAATATGTCCGTAGCCACCATCAGCAGGTCCAGTATATAGATGGCGAACACCCAGTTGATCTGTCCGCTGATGCACTTACCCGTTATGCCGCAAATGTATCCCACCAGCACAAAGAGTTCAAAAGCCAGGCTTTTCCCCTTAGCCGTCTTGGCCCGAATGGATTTGGTGATGTTCATGGGCCAGGAGCAGCCAAAGCACAGCAGCATACCTGCCTCGAAAATTTCCGATGACATATCTCTACCTTCTTACTTTTGTATTATCCCTGCAGCACCCGGCGCTGCTTTTCCAGCAGCTCCCCGATGCCCTTAGCGCACAGGCGCACCAGCTCCTGCTGCTCCGAAAGGGTAAAGCTCCGGCCCTCGCCGGTGCCCTGCAGCTCAATGAGCTCCCCTTTTTCGTTCATGACGCAGTTGAGATCCACCTGGGCCCGGCTGTCCTCGGCGTAGGGCAGGTCCAGCAGGGGCACATCGTCCACGATGCCTGCACTCACCGCCGCCACCTGATGGATAATGGGATTTTTTGTCACCTTGCCCTCAGCCATCAGCTTCCGGCAGGCCAGGGCCAGGGCCACAAAGCCGCCGGTAACGGAGGCGGTACGGGTGCCGCCGTCTCCCTGCAAAACATCGCAGTCCACGGTGATGGTCCGCTCCCCCAGTGCCTCTCTGTCCACCGCCGCCCGGAGGCTGCGGCCGATAAGCCGCTGAATCTCCGCGCTGCGGCCGGAGAGCTTCAGCTTGTCAATATCCCGGCGGGAGCGCTCCCGGTTGGCCCGGGGCAGCATGGAATACTCCGCCGTCACCCAGCCGTGGCCCTCCGGCACATGGGGCGGTGTTTTCTCCTCCACCGAGGCGTTGCACAGCACCACCGTGTCGCCGCAGCGAATCAGCACGCTGCCCTCGGCAAATTTTATATAGTCCTTGGTCAGCTCCACGGGCCGAAGCTGATCAAAAGCCCGTCCGTCCGCTCTGGTCATAGTCTCTCCCCCTGTTAAAACAAATCGTTTACGAATTCCTCCGGGTCAAAGGGCTTCAGATCGTCGATGCCCTCGCCCACGCCTACAAATTTAACCGGCACACCCAGCTCCCGAGCGATGGCGATAACGATACCGCCCTTGGCGGTGCCGTCCAACTTGGTCAGCACGATGCCCGTAAGCCCCGCCGTCTCCTTAAAGCTCCGGGCCTGGATAAGCCCGTTTTGCCCGGTGGTGGCATCCAGCACCAGCAGTGTCTCCCGGCCCGCCTCCGGCAGCTCCCGGTCGATGATCTTCCGGAGCTTGGCCAGCTCGTTCATCAGGTTCTGCTTATTGTGCAGCCGACCGGCGGTATCGCACAGGACCACATCCACATCCCGGGCCTTGGCCGCCTGCAATGCATCAAACAGCACCGCTCCCGGGTCCGCCCCCTCATGCTGGCGCACAATGGACACCCCGGCCCGGTTCGCCCAAATCTCCAGCTGATCGGCGGCAGCGGCCCGGAAGGTGACCCCTGCGCAGAGGAGGACCTTTTTCCCCTCCCCCTTCAGCCGCGCCGCCAGCTTGCCGATGGAGGTAGTCTTGCCCACGCCGTTGACGCCGATGACCAGGATCACCGTGGGGCTCTTGGCGGTGTCCAGGGCCGCATCACCCACGGACAGCTTTTGCAGCAATATCTTCCGCAGCTCCGCCTTTACCTGCTCCGGGTCCTTCATGTCGTAGCTGAACACGGCGTTGCGCAGGGAGTTCACCGCCTCGGTGGCGATGTTTACCCCCACATCCGCCAGGATCAGGGACTCCTCCAAATTATCAAAAAATTCGTCGTCCAGCTTTTCCCAGTTCACATCCCCGAACCAGGCCTGCTTGAGCTTGCTGAAAATACCCATATGCTGCCTCCTGTTCCAAATTATAAATGTATGCGTATCCGTAGGGGCCGATGATCCTGTTGCGGTACCCAAAATTTCTGCGCTGCCTTACGGCGGACGCTGGAAATTTTGACCGCGGCCACTCGCTCGCTTCGCTTCATCCGCCACTGGCGGCGCTCAGCTCGCTCCCCACATCGGCCGCACCGGTCACGCACCGCGTCCCGTAAACCTGTCATTGCGAAGCCAGTGCGCACACCGGCGTGGCAATCCGTTTTTCCTCACTTGATTTTCATTTCCTTGCTCAACTCATTGAGGTTGGCCGTAAGCACCGTGGAAACGCCCCGCTCCTGCATGGTGATGCCATACAGCACATCCGCCTCCTCCATGGTGCCCCGGCGGTGGGTGATGACGATGAACTGGGTCTTGCCGGCAATGCGCCGCATATACTTGGCGTAGCGCACCACATTGGACTCATCCAACGCCGCCTCAATTTCGTCCATCACACAAAACGGCGTGGGATGCACCTTCAAAATGGCGAAATACAGGGCGATGGCCACAAAGGCCTTCTCACCGCCGGAGAGCAGCGACAGGGTCTTCAGCTGCTTTCCTGGGGGCTGGGCCTTAATTTCAATGCCGCAGCGGAGAATATCGTTCTCGTCCTCCAGCTCCAGGGTAGCCCGGCCGCCGCCGAACAGCTCCAGGAATGTCTCCTGGAAGCTCTGCTTGAGTATCTCAAACTGGGTAGCGAAGATCTCCGTCATCTGCTTGGTGATCTCCTCGATGATGCCCACCAGCTCCTCCTTGGCCCTCTCCACATCGTTGCGCTGATCGGAGAGGTAGGTATAGCGGGTGTTCACCCGGTCAAACTCCTCAATAGCGCCGATGTTGATGGGCCCCAGGCCCTTGATCTCCCGGTTCAGCTCGCCGATACGCCGGGTGGCCTTGGGCACGCTCTCCAGCTCGATGCGCAGGCTCTGGGCATCGCTGTGGCTCAGCTCGTACCGCTCCCACAGCTTATCCAGAATTTGCTTTTCCTCCAGAGCGCTGCCGTTTAGCTTGCCCTCCAGGCGGGTCACCTCCCGCTCGCAGTTGAGGAGGGTATCGTTGCAGGTGCGGCTGAGCCGATCCGTCTGACTGCGCCGGGCCTCCAGGGCCATCTTCTCCTGGGCGAGCTTTTGCAGGGCCAGGCGATGCTCTTCAATGTGTCCACGAAGCTCCCGGGCCTGCTGCATCTGCCGCTCCTCCTCAGCCTGTGCCAGGGCCATGGCTTCCTCCGTTCGGATGCGCAGGCTCTCCCGGTCGGTGTGCTCACCCTCCAGGCTCTCCCGGAGACGGGCCAGGTCCTCCATGCTGCGCCGGGTACTCTCCGCCTCGGCAGTGAGGGCCGCCTGCCGGGCCTTTTTCTCCGTCAGCCGGGCCGACAGCTCACTGAGGCTCTGCCGGCAGTCCGCCTGCTCCTTTTGAAGCGTCTCCGTCTCACCCCGGGTGGCTTCCGCCCGAGCGGTAAAGTCCGCAATGGTCCGGCGAATGGTGTCCATCCGTCCGGCGTCATCGCTGCTGCGCTTTTGCAGGTTCTCCTTCTGAATATGCAGGCTCTCCTGCTGGTGCTTCAGGCCGTCCAGCAAAATATCAAAGTGGTTCTTGCGGCCCTCCAGGGTCAGCACCCGGTCATTGGCCCGGCGCTGCTGGTCCTTGGCCACCTCCAGCTCATACTGAGCCTTCTGCAGCTCCCGGTTGGCGCTCTCGGCCATAAGGGCTGCGTCCTGAAGCTGGGACTGGATCTTCTTGCGCTTTTTCTCCAGCTGCTCCAGCTCCCCGGAGCGGGAGAGAATCCCCGCATTACGGCTGACGCTGCCGCCGGTCATAGAGCCGCCGGCGTTGATGACCTGGCCGTCCAGGGTGACGATGCGGAAGCGGTTGTCGTGGCGCTTGGCCATCTGAATGCCGCAGTCCAGGTCCTCCACTACCACGGTAGTGCCCAAAAGGTTCTCCACAACGGCACCATATTTCCCCTCATAGCGCACCAATTCCGATGCAACGCCCACGAAGCCGTACTCATTTTCCAGGCCGCTTTCCCGGAGGCTGCGGCCCCGGATGGTGTCCAGAGGCAGGAAGGTTGCCCGTCCTCCGTCCCGCTGCTTTAATAGGCCGATGGCATTCTTGCCGTCGTTTTTCGTATCCACAACAATATGCTGCAGCGCACCGCCCAGGGCGATTTCAATAGCCACGCTGCACTCCTTGTCGGCGTGGATCAGGTTGCCCACCGGTCCATGGATACCTGAGAGCGTTCGGGCCTCAGCCGCCCGCATGACGATCTTCACGGCCTTGGAAAAGCCCTCGTATTCCTTCTCCATTTCGCTCAGCAGCCGGATGCGGTCTGAAAGGGTCTTTTCCTCCAGGGTCAGCCGGTCCTTCTGCTCCGCACTCTCCCGGGCGCGGTGCTGACGGCCCTCCATTTTCAGGCTGTGACCGCCGATGATGTTGGAGGCGGCCTGCTCCTCCTCCCGGGCAGCCTGCAGCTGCTTTTCGTTCTCCCCGGCCTCTCCTTGGGCCTGGGTCAGCTTCTCCCGGGTTTGGGACAGCTCATCCTCCAGCTCCCGGGTACGCTGGGCGATTTCGTCCGAGCCGGCGGTGAGGGCGGACAGCTCCGCCTGGGCCTGGGCCGCCTGGGCAACCTCCTGAGCCTCCCGGCGGCGCAGCTCCTCCAGCCGGACGGCATAGGCATCGCTGCTGTGGGTGCTGCCGCGCATTTCCTCGCACAGCGCCTCCATTTCCCCGTCCAGAGTCCGGGCGGCTTCCCCGATCTCCTCTATACGGCGGCCCAGGGCCTCCGTCTGCTCCTGGAGGGACTCCGTGCGGCTGCGGCTCTCGCTCATCTCCTGCTCCATACGCTGGATGGTCTCCGCATGATGCCGGGCCGTGGTTCGGGCTACGGCGGCGGCGGACTCATGCTCGCCGATGGCGCTCTCCAGGTCCGAGACCCGGGCGCGCTTTTCCTCGGCGGCGCAGTCGCTCTCGTGCATAAGCCGGGCGCATTCCTCTGCCTGGGCATATACCTCATCCAGCTCCGCCTGGGCCTTTTTCTGGTCGGCCTGCGCGGTCTCAAAGTCCGCCTGCAGCTTCAGCCGATCGGTTTTCAGCTTCTGCAGATTTTCCAGCCACACGCTTATTTCCAGGGTGCGCAGCTCATCGTGAAGCACCAGGTATTTCTTAGCCGTCTCCGCCTGCTTTCGCAGGGGCTCCACCTGCAGCTCCAGCTCCGCGATCTTGTCATTGATGCGCACCAGGTTCTCCTCCGTGCGCTGGAGCTTCCGCTCAGACTCCTCCTTGCGGTGGCGGTACTTGCTGATGCCCGCCGCCTCCTCGAAAACCTCCCGCCTGTCGTCGCTGCGGACGGATAATATCTCATCAATTTTACCCTGGCCGATGATGGAATAGCCCTCCCGGCCCATGCCGGTGTCCATGAACAGCTCGTTCACATCCTTGAGGCGCACGGACTGACGGTTGATGTAATATTCCGACTCACCGCTGCGGTAATAGCGGCGGGTCACCGCCACCTCCGCCTCATCACGGCTGAAAATGTGCTCGGTATTGTCAATGACCAGCGTCACCTGGGCAAAGCCCATCTGGCGGCGCTTCTCAGTGCCGCCGAAGATGACATCCTCCATCTTAGCGCCCCGGAGCTGACGGCTGTTCTGCTCGCCCATGACCCAGCGGATGGCGTCGGAAATATTGGACTTGCCGGAGCCGTTGGGGCCGACGATAGCTGTGATGTCCTCGCCGAAGTTCAAAACCGTTTTCTCCGGGAAGGACTTAAAGCCCTGTATCTCAAGCGCTTTTAAGTACACGCAGTTCACCTCACTACTCAAAAATGGCATACTTTAACTAAATAATTGTAGCAGAAAGAGGTCGGGTTTTCAAGACTAAAATATAGCCCCCCACCCGGGGCAAAAGAAGACCGTCACTTGGCAGAGTGGCGGTTTTCCCTTTTAACCTTGATGGTGATTACAAATCCGAAGAAATGTAAAATCAAGTTTCCAAAAAATGGATAAACTGCGATAACGGTAAGGAAGGGTGTGTGAGGGAAACCCAAGAAGGGTTTCCCTCACCATTAAAATCAGCAGTTTTTGAAACTTTTTCAAAGTTTCAAAAACTTAGGCAGCGTGTCGAAAATACCTTTTCGGCGCGCTGCTGTCAAAGTTATAGCCACAAGCCTCACCCCCTTTCGGGTGGTGTAGCCAACCGCCTGCCGTTCGTGCAGCGTTCTTGCGTGTATTGCAGCAGAAAATCGTTTTCTGTCAATTTTTCCTGATTCTTACGAAAAAACAGGCGAAGGGGCTTTCCACAGCGCCCTCCGCCTGTTTATCTTTTACTCTTTCCCCGCCGACAGGGCCCGGGTGGCATTGAGCACCGCCAGCACCATCACACCCACATCCGCGCCGATGGCCAGCCACATATTGGCGATACCGATAGCGCCCAGCACCAGGCACACCGCCTTTACCGCCAGGGCAAATACGATATTCTCGTACACAATGCGCAGGGTCCGCCGGGAGATGCGCATAGCCAGAGCGATCTTGGCCGGGTCATCGTCCATAAGCACCACATCCGCCGCCTCAATGGCCGCGTCGCTGCCCAAAGCGCCCATGGCGATACCGATGTCGGCCCGGGCCAGCACAGGTGCGTCGTTGATGCCGTCGCCCACAAAGGCCAGGAGACGACCGTCCTTGCGCTCCTGCAGCAGCCGCTCCACCTGCCGGACCTTATCCGCCGGCAAAAGCTGGCTGTGTACCTCGTCTACGCCCAGCTGGGATGCCACCTGCCGGGCCGCCGCGTCTGCATCGCCGGTGAGCATAACGGTCTTTTCGATGCCCTCCGCCTTCAGGCTCCGAATGGCCTGGGCTGCGTGCTCCTTCACCACATCACCCAGGAGGATAAAACCGGCATAGACGCCGTCTACGGCCACATAGACCACGGTTCCGGCCTTTTGAGGCTCTGCGGGCCGAATGTTCAGCTTCTCCATGAGCCGCCGGTTGCCCACAGCCACGGCGTGGCCGTCCACCTGCGCCGTAAGGCCGAAGCCGCCCAGCTCCTCCACATCCGTCACCCGGTCGGCATCCACCCGGCCGCTCCAAGCCGCCTTCAGGCTCTGGCTGATGGGGTGTCCGGAGTAGCACTCCGCCTGGGCCGCCCAGCCCAGCAGGGTCTGTGCGTCCATGCCCTCCGGGGCCGTCTCCAGCACCTGAAAAACGCCCTTGGTCAGGGTGCCCGTCTTGTCGAACACCACGCACCCGGTCTTAGCCAGGGCCTCCAAATAGTTGCTGCCCTTGACCAAAATCCCCTTGGCAGACGCGCCGCCGATGCCGCCGAAAAAGCTCAGGGGAATGCTGATGACCAAGGCGCAGGGGCAGCTGATGACCAGGAAGGTCAGGGCTCTTGTGATCCAGTCGCCCCACAGGGGTGCATTGCCCATAGCAAGCCGCACCACCGGCGGCAGTACCGCCAGAGCCAGGGCACTGTAGCACACCGCAGGGGTATAGACCCGGGCAAACTTGGTGATAAAGTTCTCCGCCTTGGCCTTTTTCATGCTGGAATTTTCCACCAGATCCAGGATCTTGGCCACGGTGGAGTCGCCGAATTCCTTAGTGGTCCGGATATGCAGCAGGCCGCTGAGGTTCACGCAGCCGGAGAGCACCTCGTCCCCGGCCTTCACCTGCCGGGGCAGGCTCTCGCCGGTAAGAGCGCTGGTATTTACCGCAGACTCCCCCTCGGTCACCACGCCGTCAATGGGGATGCGCTCCCCGGGCTGCACCACGATGACGGTGCCCACGGCCACATCATCCGGGTCCACCTTCTCCAGGGTGCCGCCGGACTCGATGTTGGCATAGTCCGGACGAATATCCATCAGGTCGGAGATGCTGCGGCGGCTCTTACCCACGGCGTAGCTCTGGAACAGCTCGCCCACCTGGTAAAACACCATAACGGCGCAGCCCTCCCGCCAGTCGCCCAGGGCCATAGCGCCCACGGTGGCCACAGCCATAAGGAAATTCTCGTCGAACACCTGACCCCGGAAAATGCCCTTCACAGCCTTAAGTAAAATGTCATAGCCCACGATGAAATACGGGAGGAGGTACAGCACGCCCTCCAGCCAGCCCGTAAGGGGCGAGAGCCAAATCCCCGCCACCAGCACCGCCGACACGATGATCCGTATGAGATTGGTTTTCTGCTTCTTCGTCACGGCCTTTACGCCTCCTTCTGTGTTTCCGGCTCCTAAAAAAGCCTCGCAGAGTTTGCCGCCCGCAGGCGGCAAAAAAATCAAATGATTTTCCCCCGCGACATGTGCGTGGGGGAAAATACATCTCAGGCTGCAAGTGTGGAATTTTTGCGCCCTGCGCAAAAATCACGCGCGCAGCAGACTGCGATCTTTTTGGCAGAAAAAACGAAGTTTTTTCGCCAATTAAAGGTAGATCTCGCAGTCGTCCTCCACCTTTTTGCAGTTCTTCAGCACCTGCTGCATCACCGCCGCCACATCGGCGCCGTCCGCAAACTCCACCTTCATCTTCTGGGTCATGAAGCTGACGGTGGCGGCAGCCACACCCTGGGTTTTCTGAGCGGCCTGCTCCATCTTGTCGGCGCAGGCAGCGCAGTCTACTTCGATTTTGTAAGTCTTTTTCATAATAATGGGTCTCCTTTCCTCAGTCGCCTAAATGCTCCATACCCAGCTTCAAAATGGAGCGCACATGGTCGTCATCCAGGCCATAAAAAACAGTCTTACCTTCCCGGCGAAATTTCACCAGCTTGTTGTTTTTCAAAATGCGAAGCTGGTGGCTCACGGCACTCTGGGTCATGCCCAGGAGCCTTGCAATGTCATACACGCACAGCTCCGCACCGAACAGCACATAGAGTATCTTGATCCGGGTAGAGTCGCCAAACACCTTGTAAAGCTCCGCCAGATCATACAGATCGTCCTCGTCGGGCATCTGCTGGCGCACGGCCTCCACGCCGCTCTCGTCCAGACACAGAAACTCCTGGTCCTGATTCTTTTCCATCTGTTCCATATTTTTCTCCTCAAGTGTTCATATGAATAATTACTCATATATTTGTTGTTTGTATACTACACCTATCTCTCTCCGGTGTCAACCCCTTTTGAAAAAAATTCGGCAATTTTCAGGCTGTCGGCCCCGTAGAAATAGGGAAAGCAGGGGCAGAAGGGTTTTTTCTGCGACCTGTTTTTCTTCTTTCCATATTTTCCGAGGAAGATTTCCGCCGGATTTGGAATATTGGTGATTGCTTTTGAAAAAATATGTGATATACTATTTCTTATAAATGGATGACTATGCCCTGCGGCGTTTGACGCAGCGGCTCTTATAATGAGGCACTTGGCCTCCTTCACTTCAGGAAAGGGAATTCTATGAAACAATATATTATTGAAGGCGGGCATCCGCTTTTCGGAGAGATCACCATCAGCGGTGCCAAAAACGCCGCCGTAGGCATTATCCCCGCTGCTCTGCTGGTGGACGGCACCTGCCGCATTGAAAACATCCCCCAGATCAGCGATGTGACCCTGCTTCTGCATATTCTGGAGGAGCTGGGCGCTAAGATCCGCGTGCTGAACCGTCACGCCGTGGAGCTGGACTGCCATGCCATCCACTCCACCCATCCCTCTTATGAAATGGCCCGGCGCATCCGCGCCTCCTACTATCTCATCGGCGCCCTGCTGGGCCGCTTCGGCGAGGCCACTGTGGCCATGCCCGGCGGCTGCGACTTCGGCGTGCGGCCCATTGACCAGCACATCAAGGGTTTCACCGCCATGGGAGCCGAGGTGGGCGTAGAGGGCGGCTTCATCCAGGCCACCGCCAAGGACGGCCGCCTTACCGGTACCTCCGTCTATTTGGATGTAGTATCTGTAGGCGCTACCATGAATATTATGATGGCCGCTGTGCTGGCCCGGGGCAACACAGTTATTGAAAACGCCGCCAAGGAGCCCCACATTGTGGACCTGGCCAACTTCCTCAACTCCATGGGCGCCGATGTCCGGGGCGCAGGCACCGAGACCATCAAGATCCGGGGCGTAGAGCGTCTGGGCGGCGGCAGCTACTGCATCATTCCCGACCAGATCGAGGCCGGCACCTACATGACCGCCGTGGCCGCCACCGGCGGACAGGTACTCATCAAAAATGTCATCCCCAAGCACTTGGACTGCATCAGTGCCAAGCTGGTGGAGATGGGCGTGTATATAGAGGATCGGGGCGACGCCATCTTGGTTCGCCGCAGCGATCCCCTGCAGAAAACCAATGTGAAAACCATGCCCTACCCGGGCTTCCCCACGGATATGCAGCCCCAGATCGCCGCGGTCCTCACCACCGCCCGGGGTACCAGCATTGTCAACGAAAATGTGTGGAACAGCCGCTTTAAGTATATCGACGAGCTAAAGCGCATGGGAGCCAACATCCAGGCCGACGGCCATGTGGCCGTCATTGAGGGCGTGGACCATCTCCAGGGCGCCCCGGTCCAGGCCTGTGACCTGCGGGCAGGGGCGGCCATGGTTATTGCCGGTCTCAGCGCCCAGGGCACCACGGAGCTGAGCCAGGTGCAGTTTATTGAGCGGGGCTATGAGGACCTGGTGGGCAAGCTCCGTGCCGTAGGCGCGGACATCCGCGTGGTGGAGCTGCCCGACATCGCCGAGCAAAAAGAAGCCCATATCGGCTGAGGATCAGCCGCCAGGCAGCGTCTGCCGCGTAGAGTCGCCGAAAGGCGGCCGGCGTACAGACGCTGTTTTTATCCCACCCCCTTTCTCTACTCCCATGAAATCACAAGCGAGGTCTGACATTTGATCACCATCCATACCTTGGCCAGCGGCTCTGAGGGAAACGCCGCCCTGGTCTGCGGCGGCGGCGTGCGCATTCTGGTGGACGCCGGCATCTCCGCCCGACGCATGGAAACGGCTCTGAAGGCCCTGGGCCATCCCCCGGACACCCTCTCCGCTGTTTTCATCACCCATACCCATTCCGATCACACCGCCGGGCTGCGGGTCTTTCTCAAGCACACGGCCCTGCCGGTGTTCGCCTCCCCCGCCACCTGCGCGGTCCTTTCCCGCCAGGTCCCCACAGTGGCCGAGCTGCTGCATCCCCTGGCTCCGGGTCTGGCCCAGGAGCTGGGCGGTCTCACCGTTACCCCCTTTGCCACCTCCCACGATGCCGAGGGGTCTATGGACTTCCGCTTCGACACCCCCACCGCCTCCGCCGGGATTCTCTCGGACACCGGCTATGTGACCGAGGCCGCCGAGGAAGCTCTGGCCGGAGTAGACCTGCTGCTCCTGGAGAGCAATCACGATGTGACCTACCTGCAAACGGGGCCCTACCCCTACCCCCTGAAGCAGCGCATTTTGAGCGACCGGGGACACCTGTCCAACGATGCGGCGGCCGCCTTTGCCTGCCGCATGGCCAAAACCGGCACCCGCCAGTTCGTCCTGGTGCATCTGAGCAAGGAGAATAACACCCCTGTCTGCGCCCTCCATACCGTGGAGTGCGCCCTGCGCGGCGGCGGCTTTGCCGATGTGCATCTCACCGTGGCGCCCCGGGGCGAGTGCAGCGAGGCTTACATAGCGGAGGGCCTGCCATGCAGAAAATAACCGTCCTGTGCGTGGGAAAATTAAAGGAAAAATTCTACCTGGACGCCACGGCGGAGTACGCCAAGCGGCTGGGTCGGTACTGTAAATTAGACATTCTCGAGCTGCCGGAGAGCCGTCTCCCGGAGGAGCCCTCCCCCGCCCAAATCCAGCAGGCTCTGGATGCGGAGGCCGCCGCCATCACCGCAAAGCTCCCCAAGGGCGGGGCGCTGGTGGCCCTGTGTATTGAAGGCGTTCCCTGCTCCAGCGAAGAAATGAGCCGAAAAATGCAGCAGCTGGCGGTCTCCGGCAAGACCCAGCTCACCTTCCTCATCGGCGGCAGCGTGGGCCTCAGCGAAAGTCTGAAGCGCCGGGCGGACTGGAAGCTCTCCATGTCCCCCATGACCTTTCCCCACCACCTGGCCCGGGTGATGCTCTTAGAGCAGATCTACCGCGCCTTTCAGATCCGGCAAGGGACAAAATACCACAAATAATCGGTGATACTATATAATAAAACATATTGGAGGTTTTTTCATGAACGATTTTGATATGTTAGCTGTCTCGGAAACCGCCCGAAACGGCGAGCTCCCGCAGAATTTTTGGGACGATCTCTCCTCCGGCTGGCGCTTCCACAAGGAGGAACCGGCCTGGCCGGTGGACGAAAAGGGCGAAAAGGAGAAGGCCGTTCTGCTTAAGACCACCTTCGACTCCCCCGCCGAGTCGGATGTGACCGTCTCCTTTTTGCACTCCTGCGGCATCCCCTGCTTCAAGTATTACGCCAAGGAGGGCGGCGCCGGCAAGGTTATCAACGGCTTTTCCGGCTACGGTGCCGACCTCTATGTCCCCGCCTCCCGCCTGGAGGAGGCCCGGGCCCTACTCACCGCCGAGCCCATTTTCGACGAGGATAATTCATAACTTTCACAATAAAACGGAAGGGAGATTTTACAGCATGATCGACTACAAAGCGGAATATCAAAAATGGCTCCACAGCGACGCCATCACCGAAGATGAGCGGGCGGAGCTGGCCTCCATCGCCGATGATGAAAAGGAGATCGAGAGCCGCTTCTACGGCCCCCTGGAGTTCGGTACCGCCGGTCTGCGGGGCACCATGAAGATGGGCCTGCACCAGATGAACATTTATGTGATCCGCTGGGCCACCCAGGGCTTTGCCAATGTCATCTGCGCCGAAGGCCCCGCCGCCATGGATAAGGGCGTTGCCATCTGCATGGACTGCCGCCACCACAGCATGGAGTTTGCCCGGGCTGCCGCGGAGGTCTGCGCCGCCAACGGCATCCATGTGCGCATTTTCGAGTCCCTTCGCCCCACCCCGGAGCTGAGCTTTGCCGTGCGGCACTACGGCTGCCAGGCGGGCATTAACATCACCGCCAGCCACAATCCCAAGGAGTATAACGGCTACAAGGTCTACTGGTCCGACGGCGCCCAGCTGCCTCCCCATCACGCCGACGCCATTGCCAAGGAGCTGGAAAAGATCGACATTTTCACCGGCGTAAAGACCATGCCTTTCGACGAGGCCAAGGCCGCCGGACGCATCGAGCTTATGGGGGAGGAAACCGACAACGCCTTCATGGAAAATGTCATGGCCATGGTCAATGACCGGGCTTGTGTCGCCAAGGTGGCGGACGACTTCCATGTGGTCTATACCCCCTTCCACGGCTGCGGCTGGAAGCTGGTGCCCCAGGCTCTGCGGGACCTGGGCGTGAAGCACCTGCACTGCGTACCCGAGCAGATGGTGCTGGACGGCTCCTTCCCCACGGTAGAGTCCCCCAACCCCGAGAATCCCGAGGGCTTCTATCTGGCTATCGCCCTGGCTGACCAGGTGGGCGCCAACTTCATCATCGGCACCGACCCGGACAGCGACCGGGTGGGCATCCTGGTGCGCGGCACCGACGGCCGCTTCATCCCCGTGTCCGGCAACCAGACCGGCGTGCTGCTGGCGGATTATCTGCTGGGTGCCATGGCGCGTAACGGAAGACTGCCTAAAAACGCCGTGCTGCTGAAGACCATCGTCACCACCGAAATGGCCCGCCGGGTGGCCGAGAGCCACGGCGTCACCTGCTACGACACCTTCACGGGCTTCAAGTTCATGGCCGAAAAGAAGCAGCAGCTGGAGAGCCAGGGTCTGGGTAAGGTAGTGTTCTCCTACGAGGAGAGCTATGGCTATATGCTGGGCGACTATGTCCGGGACAAGGACGCCGTCACCGCCTCCCTGCTGCTGACGGAGATGGCCGCCTGGTATCAGAGCCGGGGCATGACCCTCTTCGACGCCCTCCAGGCCCTGTACGAAAAGTACGGCTACTACGGCGAAAAGACCCACAATCTGGTGATGCCCGGCCTGGACGGTCTGGAGAAGATGGCTGCGCTCATGCAGTCCCTGCGGGATGTGCCCCCTGCGGACATCGCCGGGGTGGCCGTTACGGCACGCACGGACTATAAGGACGGCACCGTCACCGACTGCGCAAGCGGAAAGGTTACCACCTCGGAGCTGAAGGGCAGCAATGTACTGCGCTACGCCCTGGCCGATGGCACCGTGATCCTGGTCCGTCCCTCCGGCACCGAGCCCAAGATCAAGGTCTATATCCTCACCCTGGGAAGCGATCCCAAGCAGCGGGATGAAAACATCGCCAAATACTCCCAGTGGGCTCTGTCTCTGCAAAAGTAACCCAATAAAGCACAAAAATTCCGCCCCGGAGCGTCCTCTTTACAGAGGTTGCCCCGGGGCGGATTATTTGTCTACCGGCACCCGAAAACGGTTTTTACTTTACGCTGAACAGCAGCTCGCCATAGGTGGGGAAGGGCCAGTACTTGGCAGCGGTCTGGGTCTCCGACTCATCGGCTACGGCCCGCAGCTCGCCCATGGCGGGAATAAGCTCGTCGCGGATGAAGGCCGCCTCCTCGGTGGTATCCCGAAGGGTATCCAGGCGTACCAGCTTCTCCTCCAGGCTGTCCACCCGGCCATCCATGGTGTCAACCAGGGAGGCCAGCTTGCGCAGCAGCTTCTTCTCATAGCCCCAGGGCAGTTCCTCGGAAACGGCGCTCTTGGCGGCGGCGGCCGTGGCCAGGTCGGACACATAGGCCTCTACCGACGGCAGGATCTCCTTTCGGGCCATATCCACCATGGTCAGGGCCTCGATGCGGACGGTCTTGCAGTAGTTTTCCAGCTGGATCTCATAGCGGGAGCGAAGCTCGGACTCCGTAAAGACCTTGTGGCGCACCAGCATGGCCATATTGTCCTTCTGAACCAGCATGGGGATGGCGTCCGGCGTGGTGCGCAGGTTCAGCAGGCCGCGCTTTTCGGTGGCCTCCTGAATCCAGGCATCGTCATAGCCGTTGCCGTTGAAGATAATGCGCTTATGCTGGCGAATAACACGCTGGATCAGGTCGTGAAGGGCTGTGCTCAGGTCAGAGGCAGACTCCAGCTCGTCGGCGTACTGCCGCAGGGACTCGGCCACAGCCGTATTCAGCATGATGTTGGCACAGGCGATGGAGTTGCTGGAGCCCAGCATACGGAACTCAAACTTATTGCCGGTGAAGGCAAAGGGGGAGGTACGGTTGCGGTCGGTGGTGTCCCGGAAGAAGTGGGGCAGCACATCCACGCCCAGCTTCAGCTTCTTCTTCTCCACACCGGCGTATGCCGTGTCCGTCTCCAGGGCCTCCAGAATGGCCGTAAGCTCATCGCCCAGAAACACGGAGACCACAGCAGGAGGCGCCTCGTTGGCACCCAGGCGGTGATCGTTTCCAGCGGTGGCCACGGCAGCCCTCAGAAGGCCCTGGTAGTCGTCCACAGCCTGCACAACGGCCACCAAAAACAGCAGGAACTGCGCGTTTTCATAGGGCGTCTCCCCAGGAGAGAGAAGGTTGACGCCGGTATCGGTGGCCAGGGACCAGTTATTATGCTTGCCGCTGCCGTTGACCCCGGCAAAGGGCTTTTCCTGGAGCAGACACACCAAGCCATGCCCCGCCGCCACTTTCTGCATAATCTCCATGGTCAGCTGGTTTTGGTCGGTAGCGATGTTGGTGGTGGTGAAAATAGGTGCCAGCTCGTGCTGGGAGGGAGCCACCTCGTTGTGCTCCGTTTTAGCCAGAATGCCCAGCTTCCAAAGCTCCTCATTCAGGTCGGCCATGTAGGCCTCTACCCGGGGCTTGATAGGGCCGAAATAGTGGTCGTCCAGCTCCTGGCCCTTGGGGGGCTTGGCTCCGAACAGGGTCCGGCCGGTGTAAATGAGATCGCGGCGCTTATCGTATACTTTCTTATCAATAAGGAAATATTCCTGCTCCGCGCCCACAGAGGGTGACACCCGCCGGACGCTTTCGTTTCCGAACAGCTTCAAAATACGCAGCGCCTGTCGGTTCAGGGCCTCCATGCTGCGCAGCAGGGGCGTCTTTTTATCCAGTGCCTCTCCGCCATAGGAGCAAAAGGCCGTGGGAATGCACAGGGTCTTACCTTTAATAAAGGCGAAGCTGGTGGGGTCCCAGGCGGTGTAGCCCCGGGCCTCAAAGGTAGCGCGCAGGCCGCCGGAGGGGAAGGAGGAGGCGTCCGGCTCGCCCTTGATAAGCTCCTTGCCGGAGAACTCCATGATGACCCGCCCATCGGGAGCGGGACTGATAAAGCTATCGTGCTTCTCTGCGGTAATCCCGGTCATGGGCTGGAACCAGTGGGTGAAATGGGTGGCTCCGTTCTCAATGGCCCAGTCCTTCATGGCCGAGGCCACGGCATCGGCCACGGTGGGGTCCAGCTTAACGCCCTTTTGAATGGTCTGCTTCAGAGAGCGGTATACATCGCCGGACAGGCGGGCCTTCATCACACGGGTATCAAAAACAAGGCTTCCAAAATATTCCGGTACAGTTGTCATAACAGATTCTTCCTTTCCGAAAAATAAAAAAGGAGACACTGCGTCCGGGCGGGAAAGCTCCCTCCGAGACGCCTGTGTCTCTTAACATGGCCGAATAGTACACCCCGCGGCGGCAAATGTCAATAAAAAAATGCGGTTTTTGTGCATTTTTGCACATTCTGTCACAATGTAGAAAAAATAACAAATGATTTTTTTGCAATTTACCGGATTGCATAATTCAAAATTATGGATTATACTATGCTTGAACGACGGAGTTCTGCAAGAGAGATCAGTTTCTCTTGCAAAACTCTGTCGTTTTTTATTTTTATAGGAGCTGATTTTATGAATAAAATGGAAGGCCAGGTACGCATCCCTTCCGGCTGCGCCATTTCCGCCGTTATATCCAGAGACGGAAAGCGCATGACCGGAGAAAAGATCATAGAGAGTATGCGCCCCATGCACGACCGCTCCAACGGACTGGGCGGCGGCTTTGCGGCCTACGGCATTTACCCGGAGTACAAGGACTTTTTCGCCCTGCATATGTTCCTGGAGGATCGGGCCGCCCGGAAAAGCTGCGAGGCCTTTTTGCGGGAGACCATGGAGATCGTCCACCTGGAGCGGATCCCCATTCGCACAACGCCGGCCATTACCAATGAGCCGCTGATCTGGCGGTTCTTTGTCACGCCCCTGCGCAGCACCCTGGCCTCCATGCAGATAGACGAGGAGGAGTGCGTGACCCGGGCCGTAATGGCCATCAACACCCGAATCAAGGGGGCCTATGTATTTTCCTGCGGCAAGAATATGGGCGTATTCAAGGCGGTGGGCTATCCGGAGGATGTGGGATATTTCTACCGGCTGGAGGACTACGAGGCCTATAGCTGGACGGCCCATGGCCGCTATCCCACCAACACCCCCGGCTGGTGGGGCGGCGCGCATCCCTTCGCTCTGCTGAATTACTCCATTGTTCACAACGGGGAAATATCCTCCTACGACACCAACCGCCGCTTCATTGAGATGTTCGGCTACAAGTGTACCCTGCAAACGGATACGGAGGTCATTACCTACATCGCCGATTATCTGCTGCGCAAGCAAAAGCTGTCGCTGGAGGAGCTGGCCTCGGTCATCGCCGCTCCCTTCTGGAGCACCATCGACAGGAAGCCGCCCCAGGAGCAGGAGAAGCTGCGGTATCTCCGCAAGGTCTTTTCCAGTCTGCTTATCACGGGGCCGTTTTCCATCGTGCTGGGCTTTGAGGGCGGGCTTATGGCTCTGAATGACCGGCTGAAGCTGCGCAGCATGGTGGTGGGCGAAAAGGACGACAAGGTCTACATTGCCAGCGAGGAGTCCGCCATTCGGGTCATTGAGCCGGATGTGGAGAACATTTACGCCCCGGCAGGCGGCGAGCCTGTGATCGTTCGGGTAAAGGAGGGGAAATTCTAATGGGTATCGACTATATTTATCCGCAGTTTGAGGTTGTCCGCGACCCGGTGCGGTGCATAAACTGCCGTCTGTGTGAAAAGCAGTGCGCGTGTGGTGTACACGGCTTTGACAAGGACCGGGGCTGCATGACCACCGACGAGAGCAAGTGCGTGAATTGCCAGCGCTGCGTGTGCTTCTGCCCCACCCATGCCCTGAAGATCCGCAAAAGTGACTGCACCTTCCGGGACAACGCCAACTGGGACGAGGATACGATTAAAGAAATCTACAAGCAGGCCGGAAGCGGCGGCGTGCTGCTGTCGTCCATGGGCAATCCCAAGCGTTATCCCGTATATTGGGACAGAATCCTCATCAACGCCTCTCAGGTGACCAATCCCCCGGTGGACCCCCTTCGGGAGCCTATGGAAACGAAAGTTTTTCTGGGCCGGAAGCCCGACAGCATCCGCCGGGATGAAAAGGGACAGCTTATCTGCACGCTGCCGCCGCAGATCGAGCTGTCCATGCCGGTGATGTTCTCCGCCATGAGCTACGGCTCCATCAGCTACAACGCCCACGCCTGCCTGGCCCAGGCGGCTCAGGAGCTGGGCATCTGCTATAATACCGGTGAGGGCGGGCTCCACGAGGACTTCTACGCCTACGGGGACAACACCATCGTCCAGGTGGCCTCCGGCCGCTTCGGCGTACACAAGCAGTATCTGGAGGCCGGCGCCGCCGTTGAGATCAAGATGGGTCAGGGGGCAAAGCCGGGCATCGGCGGCCACCTGCCCGGGGCGAAGATCGTAGGCGATGTGTCCCGGACCCGCATGGTGCCCGAGGGGACCGACGCCATCTCTCCCGCCCCCCACCACGATATTTACTCCATTGAGGATCTGCGCCAGCTTGTCTACTCTCTGAAGGAGGCAACGGAATACAAAAAGCCTATTATTGTAAAGGTAGCCGCGGTGCATAACATCGCCGCCATTGCCAGCGGGATCGCCCGCAGCGGCGCGGACATCATTGCCATCGACGGCTTCCGGGGCGGCACCGGCGCCGCTCCCACCCGCATCCGAGACACCGTGGGCATTCCCATTGAGCTGGCCCTGGCTGCAGTGGACCAGCGTCTGCGGGACGAGGGAATTCGAAATCACATCTCCCTCATCGCCAGCGGCAGCATCCGCTCCTCCGCCGATGTGGTCAAGGCCATTGCCCTGGGGGCGGACGCCTGCTACATCGGCACAGCCGCCCTGCTGGCCCTGGGCTGCCACCTGTGCCGCTCCTGCCAGACGGGCCGGTGCAACTGGGGCATTGCCACCCAGAACCCGGAGCTGGTGAGCCGGCTGGACATCGAAGAGGGGAAAAACAGACTGGTGAACCTGCTGACCGCCTGGAAGCACGAGATCAAGGAGATGATGGGCGGCATGGGCATCAACTCCATTGAGGCCCTGAAGGGGAACCGCCTGATGCTCCGGGGCGTCGGCATGACCGACAAGGAGCTGGAGATTTTGGGGATTTCCCATGCAGGCGAATAATTCTATGTACAAGCTATACGGAGGTGTGCTATAATGACCTATATTGATGCGTCCGGAATGGATTACCGACAACTCAACGCGGCGATCCGCGACTGCTCCGGAGACGCTTCTGTGACCGACTGCTACGGGCAGCGGTTTATCGGTGCGGGACTGGAGGAGGGAAACCTCTCTATAACGGGGACACCCGGCAATGCCCTGGGCGCCTATCTCAACGGCGCCTGCATCGAGGTGCGCGGCAATGCCCAGGACGCTGTGGGCGACACCATGAACGCGGGCCGCATTGTTATACACGGCAGCATCGGCGACGCCGCCGGCTATGCCATGCGGGGCGGCGAGCTGTATGTAGAGGGAAACGCCGGATACCGGGCCGGGATCCACATGAAGGCCTACGGCGACAAGCTGCCGGTCATGGTCATCGGCGGTAAGGCCGGAAGCTTTCTGGGCGAATACCAGGCCGGCGGCATTATCATCGTTTTAGGCCTTACCGACGGGCCCCGTCCCATCGTGAGCAATTTCCCCTGCACAGGGATGCACGGCGGCAAGCTCTACATCCGCTCGGACTGCAAAAAGCTCCTGCTGCCTAAGCAGGTCATTGCCCGCCCGGCCTCCCGCAAGGATATGAACGGGGTGCGGGACTATCTGCATACATTCTGCCAGCTGTTCGGCGGCAACTGTGATGCGTTGCTGCGCCAGCCCTTTACCGTAATCACCCCCAACAGCAGCAACCCCTATAAGCAGCTTTATGTTACAAACTAAAGGAAAGCAGGTGGGCTTGTGAAGTATACACCCAGGGAAATTATGGAGTTTGTGGAGCAGGAGGATGTGAAATTTATCCGCCTGGCCTTCTGCAATGTCTACGGGAAGCAGCACAATGTGGCCATTATGCCCGGCGAGCTGTCCCGGGCCTTCACCTACGGAATCGCCATCGACGCCTCCGCCATTGAGGGCTTCGGCGGCGAGGTGCGGTCTGACCTGCTGCTGCGGCCGGATCCCTCCACCCTGATCCAGCTCCCCTGGCGGCCGGAGCATGGCAAGGTGGTCCGGATGTTCTGCGATATTTTTTATCCCGATGGCCGCCCCTTTGAGCGGGACACCCGCAGCATCCTGAAAAAGGCCGTTTCCGAGGCCGCCGAAAGGGGCATTGAGTTCGCCTTCGGCGCGGAGATGGAGTTTTATCTGTTCAAGCTGGATGAATACGGCAAGGCCACTACCCTCCCCCATGACCAGGCAAGCTATATGGACATTGCCCCCGACGATAAGGGCGAGCATATCCGCCGGGAGATTTGCCTGATGCTGGAGCAGATGGGTATTCAGCCCGAAAGCTCCCATCACGAGAGTGGGCCGGGGCAAAACGAGATCGACTTCCGCTACTCCGATCCCCTGACCGCCGCAGACAACGCCATCACCTTCCGGGCCGTGGTCCGCACGGTGGCCGCTCAAAACGGCCTGTGCGCCAGCTTTCAGCCCAAGCCCTTGTCGGACCGAGACGGCAGCGGAATGCACATCAACATTTCCGCCAGGGACGGCGGAACGGCAAACCTGCTGCCGTCCGTTATTTCCGGTCTGCTGGATAAGATCGCTGAGATCACCCTATTTTTAAATCCCAGTGAGGAATCCTATCGCCGCCTGGGCTGCGACAAGGCACCCCGGTACATCACCTGGTCGGATGAAAACCGCTCCCAGCTGATCCGCATTCCCGCCGCTGTGGGCGAGCAGCGCCGGGCAGAGCTGCGCTCCGCCGACTCCACCGCCAATCCCTATCTGGCCTATGCCCTGCTGATTTACGCCGGGCTCTACGGCATTAGCCATAAGCTGGCCCTCCCGCCGGCCTCGGACTTCAACCTCTACACGGCCCCGGCAGAGATCCTGCAGACGCTGCAAGCGCTGCCGGATTCCCTGGGTGAGGCCATTGCCCTTGCCGAGACCAGCCCGTTTGTGCGGGCACATTTGCCCGAGTCGGTGCTGTGCGCCTTTGGCGTGAAGTAAGTCGCCGGAATCTCCGGGGGGAAAGGAGGGGAGCCTGTGGTATTTCAGGAAAGGACCTACAGCGTTTTGATCGTTACCGCCTCGGAACGGTTCACAGACAGCATTATGCCGCTGCTCCCCATGACCGATTATTGGCCGGTGCAAACGGCGTCCAGTGTGGCAGAGGCCCGCAGATGGCTGGCCGACACGGAGTTTGACATTGTGCTGATCAACACACCGCTGCCGGACGATTTCGGAATGCATTTGGCCATTGACATTTGTACCGGCAGCGGCGCCGGTGTGCTGCTGCTGGTGAAAAACGACCACTATAACGAGATCTACTCCAAGGTGGTGCGCTACGGGGTAATTACCCTGTCCAAGCCCACCAACCGGCAAATGGTGGCCCAAAACCTGCGCATCCTCTGCGCCACCCGGGAGCGGATACGGCAAATGCAGGCCAAGCAGGCCACCGTAGAGGAAAAGATCAAGGAGATCCGCCTGGTGAACCGGGCAAAATGGCTCCTGATCGAATGCCTAAATATGACGGAGGCGGAGGCGCACCGGTATATTGAAAAGCAGGCTATGGATCTGCGCATTTCCAGACGGGAGGCAGCGGAGAATATTATCAAAACCTACAAATAAAACACATAAATGCGGCGTGCCGGAAAAAGCTTCCCGGCACGCCGCTTCCTAAGCTATGGACTTTTATGGGGCTCCCGCCCCTTTTCCCGGCAGTCTCAACCCGGCCGTATAAATCGCACCGGCGGTCAGATCACATAGTCGAATCCCTCCGGATCGGTGTGCATCAGGTCGGCCAGGGTGACACCATTCAGATAGTCACTTATGACCTTATCCAGCCCCCGCCAAAGGGCCAGCGTGCGGCACTCGCCGGAGCGGGAGCAGACCTCCGCCCCGGGCTCCAGGCAGGACACGGGAGCCATGGAGTCTTCCGTCAGACGCAGGATGCTGCCCACGGTGTACTGCTCCGGTGCCATGGTCAGGCGGTAGCCGCCGCCCTTACCCCGGAGTCCGGTGAGAAGCTTTGCCTTCACCAGGAGCTTAATGATGCTCTCCAGGTATTTTTCCGAAATGCCCTGGCGCTGGGCAATGGTCTTTAGGGGGATGAATCCGTCTGCCTGATGCTCGGCCAGGTCGATCATCACCCGCAGCGCATAGCGTCCCTTCGTTGAAATCAGCATACTTTGTCCCTCCCTTTTCTTTTTACCTATTATACACCAGGGAAGTGGGTAAATCAATTAAATTATTTTCTTAAAGGGTATTGACAAACAGCCCCGGCAGGTCTATAATCCGTATTAACCTACAAGAAAGGTTGGTAATTCAAAATGAACTTTACCGCCGAATTCCGATGTTGCTGCTGTCCGTGAGACCGAACACAGACACCACATTCAGATAACCACAGGAACTTTTGAGAATAAATTTTGGAGGGATATAAAATGAGCAAGATTTTCACATCTGCAGATCAGTTGATTGGTAAGACTCCCCTGCTGGAGCTGGTACATATTGAGAAGTCCGAGGGCCTGGAGGCCAAGGTTCTGGGCAAGCTGGAATACTTTAACCCCGCCGGGAGCGTGAAGGACCGTATCGCCAAGGCCATGATCGACGATGCCGAGCAGAAGGGGCTGCTGAAGCCCGGCTCCGTCATCATTGAGCCCACCTCCGGCAACACCGGTATCGGCCTGGCCTCCGTAGCCGCCGCCCGGGGCTATCGCATCATCATCGTCATGCCCGAAACCATGAGCGTAGAGCGCCGTCAGCTGATGAAGGCCTACGGCGCGGAGCTGGTGCTCTCCGATGGTGCCAAGGGCATGAAGGGTGCCATCGCCAAGGCCGACGAGCTGGCCAAGGAGATCCCGAACAGCTTCATCCCCGGCCAGTTTGTAAACCCCGCCAACCCCGCCGTTCACAAGGCCACCACCGGCCCTGAGATCTGGGAGGACACCGACGGCAAGGTGGATATTTTCGTAGCCGGCGTAGGCACCGGCGGTACCGTTACCGGCGTAGGCGAGTATCTCAAGAGCCGGAACCCCCATGTGAAGGTGGTGGCTGTGGAGCCTGCCGCCTCCCCGGTGCTGAGCAAGGGTGTGTCCGGAAGCCACAAGATTCAGGGCATCGGCGCAGGCTTCGTGCCGGATGTGCTGGATACCAAGGTCTACGATGAGATCATCCCCGTGGAAAACGACGATGCCTTCGCCACCGGCAAGCTCATCGGCAAGAAGGAGGGCGTGCTGGTGGGCATCTCCTCCGGTGCCGCTGTGTGGGCCGCCATCCAGCTGGCAAAGCGCCCGGAGAACAAGGGCAAGATCATTGTGGCCCTGCTGCCTGACACCGGCGACCGCTATCTCTCCACGCCCCTGTTTGCGGACTGAAACGGCTGAATAGAATTATATTGGGAGACTGCCCTGAGCGGGCAGTCCCCCTTTTTTCATTTTCCTATGGAGTTTGCCACCAGGGCGTCATACTGGGCCCGGGTGATGTCGCAGTGATAGAAGAGCTTGTAATACTCCTGCACATCGGCAAACAGGTCGTAGTCCGCCGTGGCGTCGGGATAAAGCAGCTTACTCAGCCACACCATGCCCAGATACCGCTGCACAGAGGGCGGGAAGCCCATCCAGTTGTAGGGGCCAAAGGGCACTTCGTAGTAAGCGCCGTTTTTGATGGCGGTAACGCTCTGCCAGGCGGCATCGTCCTTCACGGTGGCGTAGATGCTCTCCGGGGCGAAGATCACCACATCCGGGTTCCAGGTGAGGATCTGCTCCATGCTGACCTCATTGCCAGTACCCTTGGAGGAGGGCTCGTCCACCTGGGCCAGGTTATTGATCAGCATGTCCAAAATCTCGGCGTGATAGGATCCCTTGGCAATGACATTCTGGCCCATGTCACCGGTGACATAGAGCACATTGGCCTTTTCCACGCCGGAGGCAATGGTCTCGGTGCGGCTGTAGATCTTCTCGCAGTAGGTGGCCAGGGCCTCGGCCTCGGTCTTCATACCCAGGAGGTCACCCAGCATCCGATAGGCCTGGGGATAGGACTGCATATCGGCGCTAATGTGTACGAAGGGGATGCCGGTCTGCTGCTGCAGGGAATCCATGTCCTCCTTGATGCTGCCCTTGCTCTCGCCCACATCAATGACCACCTGGGCGCCGCTCTGAAGCAGGGTCTCCAGGTTCAGCTCCCCCTTGCCGCCGTAAAGCTGCCCGATCTGGGGCATATTGAAGTACTTTTCATCCAGGAACTCCTGGGCCTCGCTGCTCCAGGCATTGGAAACGCCCACCAGCTTATCCGGGCACAGGGCAAACAGAACGATCTGGGCCAGAGGGCCGCTGAGGGCCACCTTGTCGATCTGGGCGGGGACCTCCACCTCCCGGCCTGTGGAGTCGGTGAAAATGCGCGTGGCATTGGAGTCTGTCTTCGGGGTCTTGCTGCCGCAGGCGGCCAGGCTGAAGATCATCACCACAGCCAGCAGCAGCGCTGAGAGTTTCTTTGCTTTCATTCGTCTTGCTCCTTTTTTATATTATAAACTTTTGCCGGAAAATTTCAGGCAGCCCACGGGCCGCTTATGGGGCAGGTACAGGGGAAAGTCTGTCCGCCCCGTCTCTATTAGCCTTCCGCGCAGGAATTCGTCGGTGATAACGGACTTATCCTCGTCTCGACTGTAGAGCCGGAAAAAACGCCGTGCCTCCTCTGTGGAGCGCAGAGGCTGGCCCATTTCCAGCTCCAGCTCCGCCGCTTCAAAGGGTATGCCGCGCTCCGCCAGCCACTCTGCCGCCGCCCGGAAGCTTTCATGCCCGGTGGGGTGCGACCCCACGGAAAAGCGGTGGGTGGCATAGTGCTTTTTGAACACGAACACCGTGCCCCGGCACTGATCCCGGGCTATGGCAGCCACCTCCTCTATGGTTCCGAAAAAGCAAAACACCATGGCATCATAAGCTGTATCGGGCGAATCGGCGCGGATATCGCCGGGCCGGATGTCGATGTTTTGAACGGCCCGGCGGGTGCAGTTTTCCCGCAGAACGGAGAGAGCCTCCTGGCTGCGGTCTGCCGCAGTCACACGGCGCACATAGGGCGACAGGGCCAGGCTCAGGTAGCCCAGGCCGCACCCGGCATCGCATATATGGTCCCCGGGGTGCAGGTCCGGCAGCATCCACTGCGCCAGTCGGCGGTGGTAGTCGCTGTATTCCGAAGCGTCACGCATAAAGCGCACCATTTCCTCATTCCACTGAAACATCACTTTTCCCCCTCTGTCAGCGGCACAAGGACGCTGCCCCCCCGGGTATCCGCCAAGGCAGTCTCCACCCGGTAAAGCCTGCGGATCAGCGCCGGGGTCAGCACCTCTCGGGCGGGGCCATGGGCGGCCACAGCGCCCTGGTGAAGCGCCAGCACCCGGTCGGCAAAGGTCAGGGCGTGCTGGGGATTATGGGTGCTCAGAAGCACGGTGTAGCCCTCCCGGCTCAAGGCACGCACCTGCTGCAAAACCCGAAGCTGGTTGCCGTAGTCCAGGGCCGAGGTAGGCTCGTCCATGATGAGGATGTCCGACTGCTGGGCCAGGGCCCGGGCTATAAGCACCAGCTGCTGCTCACCGCCGGAAAGATGGGCAAAGCTCCGGTCTGAAAGCGCCGACACACCTACCCGATCCAGGGCATCCAGAGCTGCCTCCATCTGCGTCTGCTTGGGCGCGGCAAAGGGGGAGAGATGCCGGGTCGTACCCATAAGCACGGTATCCAGCACCGTGTAGCCGAAGGTAGGCCGATGGATCTGGGGGATATAGGCGATGCGCCGGGCCCGCTGGGGCTGCGGGAGGGTGCGTATCTCCTGCCCCTCCACCAGGACCCGGCCCCGGTAGCCCGTCAATGTGCCCAGCATACAGCGGAACAGGGTGCTTTTCCCCACGCCGTTGGGACCCAAAAGGGAGAGAAACTCCCCCCTATCCACATCGAAGCTCACATCCTCCAGCACCGTATGGTCGGCATAGGAAAAGGTTAGATTTTGTACCGAAAGGATCATAGCAGCTGCTCCTTACGCGTCATAAGATACAGGAAAAAGGGAGCGCCCACGAAGGCCGTCAGAATACCGATGGGGATTTCCGTAGCCAACAGGTTGCGGGATATGTTATCCACCAGCAGCAGGAATATGGCCCCGAAAATCGTTGAAGCCGGGAGAAGATAGCGGCAGTTGCTGCCCACCAGCTTGCGGCTCAGGTGCGGAATTACCAGCCCCACCCAGCCGATCATACCGCTGACCGCCACGCAGGCCGCCGTGAGTACCGTGGCGCACAAAATCACCACCAGGCGCAAACGGCCCGTGTTCACGCCCATGGAGCGGGCCTCCTCCTCGTCCAGGGTCAGCAGGTTAATGCGCCAGCGCAAGGCCAGCAGGGGCACGAGACCTATGAGCATCGGAACTGCGGCAAAGCCCACTGCATTCATCCGCGCACCCGAGAGGCTGCCCATAAGCCAGTATGTGATGGCCGGAAGCTGGTTTGTGGGATCGGCCACCAGCTTCACATAGGAGGTGCAGGCGGAAAACAGGGAGCCGATCATCACTCCCGCCAGCAGCAGCATTGTCACGGGATTTCCCTTGGCCCGCCGGGCGATGGCATACACCAGTGCCACGGACAAAAGGCTGCTGACAAAGGCCAGAGCCGTAACGCCGCTGCGGGAAAAGCCCAGCAGAATGGCCAGGGCCGCACCAAAGCAGGCCCCGGAGGAGGCACCCAAAATATCCGGCGCCGCCATGGGATTGCGAAATACGCTCTGGTAGGCCGTACCGGCGGCAGACAGGCAGCCGCCCACCATGCAGGCGAGCAAGATCCGGGGCAGGCGGATACTGATTACCGCCGTCTCCATTTGCTCCGTCCAGCTGGGGGTCACGGGGAAAATGCGGGAGAGCAATATCCGTATTACCTCCGCCGGCGGCACAGCGTAGCGCCCCAGCCCAAAGGACAGCAGCAACAGCGCCAGCAGCACCACCGCCAATATGCAGATGAAAAGCAGGCCCCGCCGGCCCTCTCGGGTACGCATGGTGCATTCCTCCCGTTTCTGTTTTGCGGTTTTCACAGGGGCAGACACGGCTTTTCCGCGCAGCCGCCACCGCCGTTTTGCAGCGACAGCGCCCGGGCATCGTCGCAGGTCTGGCGAATCACCAGGTCAAACTCGTCGGACTCCACCCTGCGGAACAGGCCCACGGCGCTGACGATATACGCAATGTCATTTTCCCGGCTATATACCGGAGCGGACACAGAGCGCAAGCCGATCTTATATTCCCCATTTTCAATGGCGTAGCCCTGGGTGCGGATGCGCTCCAGGTCTGCCAGCAGTGCCGGAAGGTCCGTCAGCGTATGGGGTGTAAAGGCCTGCAGCTTTCCCGTCGGAATCAGCCGACGCACGGCGGAGTCGGAAAGGGACGCCAAAAGCAGCTTCCCCTGGGAGGTGGCATAGAGGGACACATGGCTCCCCATCTCCGAGGCCACCCGTATCCCCGCCCCGCTGACACACTGGTCAATGACCGTGATGCTGCTGCCCTCCACCCGAGACAGCAATGCCGTGGACCCGGTATCCCGGGCCAGCCGCTCCAGATAGGGCCGGGCCAGACGGGTGATGTCCCAGGAGGCGGAAACACTGCAGCCCCACTGAAACAGCTTCGTTCCCAGGTAGTATCGGCCATCGCTCTCCTGCCGGATGCAGCCGTAGGCGCGCAGGGTGGACAGCAGCGCATAAATGGTGCTTTTGGGATAACCGGAGGCCTGATACAGCTCCCGCAGCGTCATAGGCGCTTGCTGGTTGCTGAGAATGTCCAGCAGCTCCAGGGCCTTGACAAGAGACTTGACCTGTCCTTTTTCAGCCTGTTCCATGACATTTTCACCCCCGTGTCCTTTCATTTTTTCATGCCGGTCTGTCGATATTCTCGTCCATGGATAACGCACTGCAAAAACAAAGCGCCACGCATCCCCTACCCCTTGCAGGACGCCAACGCTATGACCGGCATTGCAGTATCTCAGCCTTATCGGCAGTCCGGATCAGCCACATTTACTGTATTGTAACGCACTTTTGTGGCCTTGTAAATATTTCACCGTTCAGTAATGCTGAATTTTTTGCAGATATACGGAACAGAAGGCCCGCAAAACAAAATGCCCCCTCTATGAGAGGCAGTCAGCCGTGCGCTGCCAATCATAGAGAGAGCATTGTCGGCGGCGCTTCCGCCGCGTTAAGTAAGCGTACTGCGCCCTTTAG
>ULQB01025586.1_pt1 | contig 32016 bp, 29 predicted proteins | sample 1954041 | NCBI WGS metagenome assembly ULQB01 (sample SAMEA4835644, study PRJEB28245) | human gut metagenome | biome: gut microbiome; material: fecal sample | place: Denmark | collected 2008 | reverse complement strand
GGTAGATGATTTACTCTTACATAGACTTCTATTGCAAAATCTTATAACCGTACAAGAAGATCAAACAAAATTCTCATGATAAAAGCATAAAAGGGAGCAATGTGCTCCCCTTTTCATTATAGTTTTTCAAAAATTGCAATTGCCTGTTCCACAGAATCAACAATGTAGTCTGCATGCTGCTTGACACGTTCATCACAACGATGGAATGTAAAAGCAACATCCGCAGCATCTAAAGAAGGAATATCATTAAAAGAATCACCAATTCCAGCAATCATATCTGCCTTGAAAATCTTCTTTGCCTGCTTGATGCCACTGCCTTTAGATACACCATGATGTACTGCATCTAACCAGTTCACATTCTGGTATGCATCCATTTCCTCAGGAAACTTCTTATTGATTTCATATGTTAAAGTTTCAGCCATTTCTAATGTTGGTGTCCATACAGAAATTGCAGTCACATGTTTTCCATTGAGATCTTCAAGATGCTCTAAAACAACTTGTGAATCATAACCTGGTCTTCTTTCAAACAATGTAAATACACGACCGTCTGCATGAATATAGAGGATACCTCTTCCATCGCAAAGTTCCTGTATTTTACCAACTTGTTCTGTAGTAATCGTATCTTCCTGCAATACCTTTAACAAACCATTTTCTTTCCTGGAAATGATTCCACCCGTAGAAGCGATAATAAAATCACATTCAGGACCACCAATGTCATCACCTTCAAACCCATATAGTGGTCTACCGGTGCACAAACCAAATAAATTTCCATTTTCCTGAAATTTCTTGATAGCTCTTAAATCTCCCTGTTTAAAATAGCCACCAATCTTTTCATCCACAAAATGAATTGTTCCATCAAAATCACTCGCAAATACTTTCATCCTAGTTAAATCCTCTTTTTATAAGTCCTATTATACAAAAATAAAACACAATTGCGAATGAAACAATTGCGTCTTATTTTGTAATGCTAATGATGTTTGCATACACGGAATGCCGTTCGCACGGATGCGATAGCTGGCACTCTGCACTCATAGGCCTCCTTCCAAAGAGTAATTAGCAGTTTCCCGCAAATTAACCTAACGAATGTTGAACTGACTGGCAAATGATTCCAATCATTCTGTACAAGTACTTTATACCGTATTTCTGCACATTTTGCAAGTCCAACACTTCCATACCGCAAGCACCTCACGTGTAAAATAAACAGGGATAGAATACCATGTACTCCATGCACATAAAGCATGAAATGACATTCCCGCACTCTTTACTAACAAGGATGCACGATACATATGAAACTCCTGTGTACTCACCGCAATTTCTTTTGAAAGGCCGTTTTCTTCAATGATTTTTTTAGAAAACAGAACGTTCTCTTCTGTATTTGTACTTTGATCTTCTACATAAATTCTTTCTTTAGAAATTCCATGTTCTATTAAATACGTATACATAGCTTCCGCTTCACTGATATCTTCATTTCTGCCTTGTCCACCAGAAACAATGACATTTGATACAGGTGAAATGTTTAAATATTGAATTGCACGATCCATTCTTTGCATCAATGCTCTTGATGGTCTAGATCCATACAAACCACACCCAAGAATCAATACTGTTTCATCATTCTCTGATTTTTGAAAACACGCAGAAAACATAAAACAAAGTGTGAGACCAATCACGATTCCATTCAACAAAAGAAAGATTCCAATATATACATTTCCAAACATTCCATATAGAATGCATGCACCGCTCAAAATAAAACCAAATACATTTCCAAAATTAAACGAACACCCTAAAAACAATGGAAGAATATAAAAAAGCAATAATATACAGCCAAAATAAATCATTTTTCTTCTCCATCTGACAACAATAGCGTATGCACTGTCAATAACAGTAAAATCATAAAGGAAAATGTTCCTGTAATACTTAATACTAGATTTCTTGTCGACATTTCAAGAATATAATTATCATAAAATCCTGCAATCAAAATAAATACACCTGTGATTGCGGCAGAAAGATTGATCATTCTCAAACTGTTCCACATCATTCCAATTCCACGATCTCGAATTGCATTTGTTAAGGAAGCCCAGAATCCAAATCCTACATAGAGAATCATCAAATAAAAAACACCTTGACTATACCGAAAAGATCCTTCTCCATGTGTCACTAAAGAGACAAAGATACCAAAGATCAAATTCAAACCAACAAGCATCAGTCCAACAGAACGCACACCATTGATACGAAGCTGCTTTTTTTCTACTTCGTTGGTAAGTGTATTGATCATTTTTGTAAAGTGTGACCAATGTGTTCTTAACAATGCAATACTTCCATAGTACATAGATACAATCATCATCCACATTGAACGCAAACGGATTGCTTCTTCTAGATACAACAAGACAAATCCATAATTTGTCCATGTAGATGCTTCAAAAATCAACCAGCTCATAAAGATACGGTTGTCTTTTGCATTTTTTAATATCGTCTTTCTTAAAGAATCATTTGTTTTCATATCTAGTATTAGTTTATCTGTTTTTCTTAAGATTTCCATCTTTTAATAAAACTACAATCATTGATGTTCTTTATTATTTCATTTGTGTTTGTTTTTATATAAAATAGAACATGAAAGGAGTTTCTTTATGGCACAACAGACATTTTCAATTCGTATGGATGCACAGTTGAAAAAAGAATTCGATGCTTTAGTGGAAGATATGGGAATGAATGCTACCACCGCTTTTAATATCTTTGCACGTGCAGTTGTACGCGAAAAAAAGATTCCATTCGAAATAGGAACACAACATACACAAGAAAAATCATTAACAAAGAAACAACTCGTAGAACTACTCAATACAATGAAGGATGAATGAAAGACAAGACTAGAAGAAACATCGATCTTGACGATACAGTAGAACTTCCTGTCATAGATGATCAAGATTACAATCAGAAAGTAAAAGATCCAATGCGGATCGTTTTTCCGCTTGTCTCTAAGATTGGCATCTTTCTAGCATTATTGATTTCACTCACCCTTGCTTTCCGCGCTTTCTATATTTCTCATTATGGAATCAATTTATCTCTTCTACAAAATCAGACATTGATTTTAACAGGAATCAATGGAGAAGGAGAAATCCCTTCTTCTTTCCATCCTGAAAAAAAAGCACTCTCTTCCTTAAAAAAAGAACTACGAAACCAGGAAAGACATCGTAAAGATACAAAAGCTTTAAGAACTCTCATTCAATCCATTGACTGCTCATCTTCTATAAAAAATCATTTATCAAATGGAACAGTGATTCAATACGCATGTAAATTCGACGTGCAGGCCGCAAAAGAAGCAAAATACAATCTTAAAGATACTTCTAGATCTTATACAGTCACTGGTTTATCAAATATCACAACCATCGATCCTTTTGAACAGCTCCAGATTGAAACTAGTAATACAGATGGTGTAGAACACATTACATTGCATCCAGAAAAAACATTTACCGACCTAGGTATCCAGTATTCTTATACTGTTGATTCATCATCCTCAATCACTGTATCTATATCTTACGATTTGCAGAAATTAATAAAACAAGGCTATCGTATTTTAAACAATCAAACATCAAAAGAAATATCTTATCAACATTCTTCTACAATGAATGTCATGAATACCAATGTGCCATATAAGGAAATTCTCAACACATTCATTCCTTCTGTAGAAAAAGAACTTGCTTCCTGTCCATCCTATACTTTTGGAAAAGAAGAAATCAACGCGTATCACCCAACACTCAAAAACTATGCAATTCAACAAGATGGCAGCATTGAAGTCACGTATGCAATTCAAAATACATACACAGATGCATTTCCACAATACTACGTATTTGATATTTCCTATACAGGTCATATTATGCAGTCAGATGATACAACATACCAGTTTATATCTGACACAGCACATGCATGTAAATATGATGGCTCTGGCTCTAAATATACAATCACAAAAAAAGAAACAGAATAAATCTGTCTCTTAGTCAAATGTATGTAATTGTGGAATATGCTTGTATAAAGACTTTGCAATTCCATCATGTTCATTATCATCTGTAATTTCATCAGCAATATCTTTCACAGGTTGTTGTGCATTTCCCATTGCTACACCAATACCCGCAAACTTCAGCATAGAAATATCATTTTCTGCATCCCCAAATGCAATACATTCTTCAGGTTTGATCCCTAATTTTTCCATCGCCATTGCCAATGCTTTTCCTTTGTCTACACCAAGTGCTGTAAATTCATAGTAGAAATTCGCAGTGAACATCATAGACAGCTTACCTGCAAATGGTGCAGCCATTTCTTTATAGTGTGCCTGCAAGTAATCAGAATCACCTGCCGTTAAGATCTTATTGACTGGTCCATCCACAAAAGATTCCAGATCTTCAACTTCCATTAACTTATAGCCATTCATACGTGATTCATATTCAATAACATTGAATTCACGGTCACCATCTTTTACCATACCGTTATACACATCTTCAACAACCATATGAGATCCATGTGTAATAATTGGACGAACATCAAATTCCTTCATATGATTTAATACTTGTTTTGTTGTGTCTTTATCAATTGTGACATTGACATACACTTCACCTGTCTGACAATCCACAACTCTAGCACCGTTGTAACAAACAAATAATCCATTATGATATTTCATATCCAGTTGATCACCATACTGGAAGATTCCTTTTGCGGGTCTGCCACTCGCAATAACTAAGCGAATGCCATATTCCTGCGCATTCATCAAAGCTTTTTTTGTTTCTGGAGTAATTTCTTTTTTGTGATTTGTCAGCGTTCCATCAATGTCTAATAATATTGCCTTAATTGCCATTTTCCTTTTCCTCTACATCCTTTTCATTTGTCAGTGTAATATACATACAAGCATATGCTTCTATCATATATATGCTTATCAATATTACACTATAATTTACATAGATACCATCATAGGCCGCTCGACTTCCCAGCAGAATTACAAGCACAAATACATGTGCAATACTATAATGATCCATCTGTTTCCCATACATACCAAGCAATATTTCTACTGCAGCAGCCGCAAATCCACCCATCAGAAATAAGCTGCATACAATCAAAGAAGATTGCATCATCATACATCCAAAAATACAGATACTGATTAGAACACTGATTCTTTGTGAAAACGCATTTCTAAGTTTCATTTTTTCTTGAAAGTATGATGTAATGAGCCAGACAATACAAATGATTAAAAGATACACGTACATTCTATTTTGTGGAAACAATGCATCTTCATGGAAGATATGAATCATAGATCTACATGCAATCGCAAACGTAGAAAACATACATATATTTCTCATCATATTCAAACACGTAGATAAGACTAGTTTTCTACAAGAATGTTGTATTTCTTTATTTGAAATATCAATTTCATGAACTTTATACATGCATACATATTCTATTTCTGTAAACAGATAAAACATATACTGAGTAATATTGATCCATCCTTTTGTAAATGCATAATTACAGAAAGCAACCGTTACACACGCAAATATCATCGTACATAGATCTTGTTTCTTTTTCTGATACAGAAAGCAATCCAATCCATTACATACCAAAAGAAACAGCCCAACACGAATATCCAGAACCAATCCAAAAATTCCAAGTATTATTGTCGCAATTATCTTTTTTCCGTAATCCAATCCTTGTCCACAGAACAAATATTGTAAAAGAACACGTAAAAGCAAAGCACCGCTGCAAGTCATCATTGTGAATAACATTATCCAGCTGGATGTTATTCCTTGATAAAACGTCGCTACATTCACAACAACACCATATAGAAACAATAAAGGCAATAAAGATAAAAATGCATCCAGAATCATTTTGACCCACTTATTCTGCATTCTGTTTTCTCACCTCATCCAGCTTCTGTTTTACACTTGGTGCATTCTTTGTTAATTTTCGAATTGTTAGATCCTGTGCTTTATCATTTGCCAGTCGTAATTGACGATCACTGGATGTTAAAGCATCTTTAATCTTTTGCAGATGCGTAATTGACTTATCAATTTCTTCAATTGCTTCATTAAACTTTTTAGAAGCAGATGCATAATTCTTTCCAAATGCATCTTTAAACTTATTCATGTTATCTTCAAAATTGGATAAATCCAGATTATTATTCTTTTCCACAAGCAATTGCTTCTTGTAATCTAATGCATTCATTGCCGCATTTCTTAATAACGTTATGATTGGAATAAAGAACTGCGGACGAATGACATACATCTTTGGATAACGATATGATACATCCACAATACCTTCATTGTATAAATCATTTTCTGCTTCCAGCATCGTACAAAGAACCGCATATTCACACTTCTTTTCTCTACGATCTTTATCCAGTTCTTTCAGGAAATCTTCGTTCTTATGTTTTGTAGAAGTCGTTTCATTTTCATTCTTCATTTCAAACATAATGGAAATGATTTCCGTTCCTTCATCATCAAAATCGCGGAAAATAAAATCACCTTTTGACCCAGTTCTTGCATCATTATCCTTTTCAAAATATGCATGTGGAAACATTCCCATACGATTCTTATTAAATTCATAGGAACAATGTTGTTCCAAAGTTTCACCAATCATTTTTGTAGATAAACGCACTTTGAAATCTTTGTATTGTTCAACAAGAGCTTTCTGATCCGCAATCTCTCGATCTTTGCTTTTTACCATTGCATCATATTGTGTGCGCATTGTTTCATTCTTCACAATAGATTCATTCTTAACAGTATCTAATTCTTTCTGTATATCACGAATTTCAGAATTCTTTTTTTCATTTGTTTCTGAGATTGCCTGCTGCACTGCCAACTGCTTTTCTGTATCACTTTTTTCAATCTGACCTTTCAAAGCAATCAATTCATTTTCTTTTTCATGGAGTTGTTTCTCTAAATCAATCGAGGCAGACTGCACCGCAGCCTTCTTTTCTTCTATACTTGCCTGTATCTTTGCTTCATACTCTGTTTCCTGCAGCTTTAAAGAATGATTCAATGCATCCAATTCTTTCTGTATATTAAGAATTTCGGAATTCTTTTTTTCATTTACTTCTGCAATAGCCTGTTGTACTGCCAGCTGTTTTTCTGAATCATTTTTTTCAATCTGTCCCTTTAAAGCAATTAATTCATTTTCTTTTTCCTGAAGCTGCTTTTCTAAATCAATTGATGCAGACTGTACAGCAGTTTTCTTTTCTTCCCTGCTTGCCTGGATCTTTGCTTCATACTCTGTTTCCTGCAGTTTTAAAGAATGATTCAATGCATCAATTTCTTTTTGCTTCTGATCCATTTCCGTTTGAAATTGTTGTTGAAGCTTAGATGCATCCAGAGCATTCTTGATTTTCAACTTATCTTGAATTTCTTTTTCTCTTCTTTGTAATTCTTCTTCAAATACATGATCTTTGATTTGAGATACGATGGAGCTATAGTCTGCTTCATTAATTGTAAATACAGTTCCACAATGTGGGCATTTGATCTGATTCATAAAACATCTCACTTTCCGTGGTAATATTATACTATATTAAAATGAAAGGACTTCTCGTTATGTCAATCAAATTATTACCATGTGATTACGCTGACAGTGAAATGATCGTCGCATGGTTGAATCGTGAAAGCAAAAAAGGAAACCAATTATCTTCCATCAATCCACTCTTTGCAAAATTCAAACATGAAGAGAAACAGTATTACTATACACAAGTCAATTCCGTTACAGATCAATATGAATTTGCACAAAATGGTGCATGCACAAAAGAAGAAATCATCGCAAAGATGAAAGAAAGAGGTTTTATATACTGTGGAAAGTGTGGTTCCTATCTGTATTTTGGATGTGAAAGTTTAAAACTCATTGAATACTTTGATACAAAAGAAAAACATGAATCCGCATTGATCGATGCATACCGAACACAATTGCTACTGCTGCTCATCAATATCTTCGTTACAGCACGCATGATTCCTTTATGGTATCGTCAGGCACCATCTTTTATCATTCGTATGACTGGAATGGTATTCATTTTATTTGTACCTGTTTATGCATTTCTTGATTTCATTGAAATCAGAAACAAAAGAAGAAACTTAGAAAACTATGTACCTGTTTACAAAAGAGAAGTTGAAATTCCTTCTCCAATATTTGAAACAGCGAAGAAAATACTCTTTATCTTTATCATTGTGTATATTCTTTTCAACACTTTCATTTGACAGCTTCAAAAACAAGCTGTCTTTTTTATGTTCATGATCACTATTTTCTAATTGGAGTATAATTTTCATCATGAAAGAACAAACATATCGAACATTGAAAGAACATTGGTTGCCAGTCACATCAGCATTTGGATTATCCATCGCATTTATTTTGTTGTTTTCACACTCTACCAGTCCACTCAGCTGGTATTACAATGGCACAGATTCGTGTATTAACGTAACGATTGCTAGAGGGTGGTACTTTAATATCATTCCATACAAAGATCTATTTGCGGAAAATGGACCATGGATGTATTGGCTTGGAAGCATAGGTACAAGGTTTGTATATGGAAATAAAGGCGGAATAATTATTCCACAGATAATCAATCTATTCTTTTTCTTATTATCTGTCTATTTTATTTCTCGACTTGCTACAAGAAATAGAGCATATACATGTATGACTTTATTTCTAACGATATGTATGTTGAAAACAAATTATCCAGATGGAATGCATGCAGAAGAATTCCTGCTTCCCTGGATTGGATGGACATATTATCTCATTTTATACAGCCATAAAAAGAAAGTATTTCCTTCATTCTATAGCATATTCTATGGCATTTCTATTGGTGTTACTGTGCTTTGTGAACCCACTGGTTTACTTGCATATGTTCCCCTCATGTGTCTATTTGCATATATGCTGATAAAAAAGCAGTGGAAAGATTTCTTTCTATCTATCTCATGCATTCTCATTGGTTTTCTATGTATTACGATGCCTTTTGTTCTCTATTTCAAATATCAAAACTGTTTGAGTGAAATGATTTATGATGCATATAAATATCATACAGATCTCACTTTCTCAGCCACAAAAACATCGTATTACTATCGCCTTGTATTCTTCTTACGCTTCACTGCGATTGCACTCATCTTTTCTGCAATTTTATTTCTATGTAAAAAAGAATATTTCAAATCTATTTCCTGGGGAATTTGTGGATGTATTGAAACGTACTATTTTGCACAAATGAATTTCACAACATACATCTCAATGTTCTGTATCGTGAATCTTGTATTCCTTTGTAATAGTATCTATTCACTGCTCCCTTTACAATCACGTCCTAAAATCACAATGATTCTATGTGGATGTGTATCGTTTACAAGCATGTACTATCTCTATTTAAAAGATTACCCAAACGCTATTTATACTGCATCAAACTATTCTATATATATCGACCAAGGATATGAAGGATTAATGAAGCTGATTCCATCAGAAGACTATGATAAACTCATCTTCTATGGTGGAAAGAATATGGAAGATACATATCTTTCAACAAATGCAATGCCTTGTTACAAATACTTCTATCTGCAGGATGAATTATCCACAAATGATGTTGTACTAAAAGAAAAGATCTATTCTACTTTTAAAACGTGCAAAGCAAAATGGATCTTAACAGATACACATACAGATGGTATTGCTGATATTCTCAAGCAAAATTACTTGCTTGTAGATGAAGCAGGAATTTATTCGCTATATCAGCGAAAGTAAAAGAAAAACATGGAGCTACTCAAAGTTCCATGTCTTTTTTATATCTTAGAATAAACCCTGAGACATCATTGCATCCGCAACTTTAACGAATCCAGCAATATTTGCACCCTTAATCAAATCATAGCCAAATCCATACTTTTCAGCTGCCTTTGCAGATTCATCATGAATAGATGTCATGATTGTATTCAACTTAGCATCAACTTCTTCACTTGTCCAAGACAATCTTTCAGAGTTCTGGGACATTTCAAGAGCAGATACCGCAACGCCACCAGCATTTGCTGCCTTAGCAGGTCCAACGATTACACCATGTTCCTGTAAGTATGCAAGAGCTTCATTTGTAGCTGGCATATTAGCACCTTCAAAATAATACTTCGCACCAGCATCAACAATAAGCTTTGCTTCATCCATACCTACTTCATTCTGCGTAGCGCATGGAATATAAACATCAGCCTTTACTTCATATGGCTTCTTGCCTTCAAAGAACTGACATCCAAACTTATCAGCATACATCTTGACATTTGCATTCTTGCTTGCACGCATTTCAAGCAGATAGTTAATCTTTTCTTCTGTTACGATTCCATCTGGATCATAAACATATCCATTGTGACCAGAAATTGTAACTGCCTTGCCACCCATTTCAGCAATCTTCTTAGCAGCACCCCAGGCAACGTTACCATATCCACTCAATACAACAGTTTTTCCTTCAAGTGTATCATTTTCATGAGCAAATACATTTTTCGCATAATATAGAACACCATAGCCAGTAGCTTCTGGTCTAATTAATGATCCGCCATATGTCAATGGCTTCCCTGTCAATACACCATTGTCCCATGAGTCTCTTACTCTTCTATATTGACCAAAGAGATATCCAATTTCTCTTCCACCAACACCAATATCACCAGCAGGTACATCAGTATTAGGACCAATATGTCTTTGAAGTTCTGTCATAAATGCCTGGCAGAATCTCATGATTTCAGCATCACTCTTACCATGTGGATCAAAGTCACTTCCACCTTTACCACCACCAATTGGCAATGTTGTTAATGAGTTTTTGAATACCTGTTCAAATCCCAGGAATTTCAAAATAGAAAGATTTACAGTTGGATGGAATCTTAAACCACCCTTATAAGGGCCAAGTGCTCCATTAAACTGAATGCGGTATCCACGATTAACATGTGGTTTTCCTTCATCATCAACCCAGGCTACACGGAACATAACTTGTCTTTCTGGTTCTACGAGTCTTTCAAGTAATGCAGCTTTCTCATATTCTGGATGTGCATCCACAACAGGTGCAACAGAAGTTAGCACTTCTGTTACTGTCTGTAAGAATTCAGGCTGATCTGGATTCTTTTTTCTTGTTTCTTCGATTACGCGATCTACATATGTACTCATGAATTCATTCTCCTTCTATCAAAGTACTTCTTTGATTTTTCAACGAAAATATTTTACAACGTTGATAAAATCTATAAAAGAATACAAAAACTAAAAATGAAAGAATTCATTCGATTTTTGCATCTCTTTGAAAAATTTTCATTTTATAGAACTTCCTGGATCTGTTCCATCGTAACAGGACCTTGTCTTAAAATCTGTATCTCCTCTTTTGTACAGTCAATAATTGTACTTGCTTCTCCAAAGGATACGTTACCTTCCATCATACCATCCAATAGTGGACAATGCTTTTCAATTTCATCCAGATTTGTACAAACTTCTTCTCCAGACTGATTTGCACTTGTCATAAAGACAGGACTGCCTAATGATTGAATCAATTCTTTCAGTGGTTCACTTGTTGCCATGCGTATAGCAAGTGTAGGCATACCACCATTCACATAAAAAGGAACACTATTCTTTTTTGGCAGAATCAAAGTTACTGGACCAGGCATAAATGCACGAATCAGTTTTTCACTTCTTTCATCCACATCACAAATTGTTTTGATTTGTTCTTCATCAGCACACATGATTGGAAAAGCTTTAGTTGCCGGACGCTTCTTCACATCTCTCAGCTTCTCTTGTGCTGCTTCATGATCATATCTGCAGCACACACCATATACTGTATCTGTAGGGACAGACAATGTACCATCCTTCTCTAATATTTCCACCATCGCATGAATATCATTTTCTTTAAATCTTTTCATCACTTTCATCTTCACTTTCTAATACATATAAACGGGATTGAAAATCACCATTTCTACCATTATACACTTCTTCATTCTCACCACATGATGCATCACTCACAACCATTCCACAACTCATCAACTCATCCCCATACAATCCTTCTTTAGAGGTATTGATTCGATACTTCTTGTCTGGAGCTAATCCCTGTAGATAAAGACGCTGGAATGGTGCCATAACACTTTGCAGGATCTTATAATATCCAACAATTGCATGTTTCTGATCACTAGAAACAACCATCCATGCCATTGTATTTCCTTCAAACGGACTCACAAGACGATAGAATGTTCCATATTGAATCAAATGACGATATTGTTTCATAAATATCACTTGTTGTTTGATTTCTTCTGTTTCTTCCTTGCTTAGCTTTGAAAGATCCATTTCATAGCCAAAAGCACCAAAACAGGCAACATTGAATCTTGTATTCAACGGTGTCATTCTCTTTAACTGATGATTTGGGCAGGCAGAAACGTGTGCACCAATACTGCTGATTGGATAGGCAAATGAAGTACCATACTGGATCATCATTCTTTCCACTGCATCCGTATCATCTGAACACCAGCATTGTGGCGCATAATAAAGCATTCCCGCATCAAATCTAGCACCGCCGCTGCTGCAAGATTCAAACAGGATATTTGGATACTTCTTCAATAACATTTCATACAGACGATATACCCCAAGAATATATGCGTGCACAACTCTACCTTGCTGTGGTGCACAATTAGAATACACTTCCGACATACTGCGATTCATATCCCATTTGATATAATCCACATCAGCTTTTTCTAAAATACGATCCAGCATTTCATAAATTGCATCTACAACTTCTTTTCTAGAAAAGTCCAATACATATTGATTTCTTCCATGACAACAATGATATTCTGGATCATTCATCACCCAGTCTGGATGCATTCGATACAAGTCACTATCTTTATTCACCATTTCAGGTTCAATCCATAACCCAAACATCATACCTTCTTCATGTACTTTTCTAGATAAACCATTGATTCCACATGGCAGTTTTTCCATATTACAGAACCAGTCACCTAATCCCGCATGATCATCATTTCTTTTTCCAAACCAGCCATCATCCAGAACAAACAGTTCAATACCAGAATCTTTTGCCGCATGTACGATTTTCATGAGTTTTTCTTCCGTAAAATCCATATACGTTGCTTCCCAGTTATTCACTAGAATTGGACGATCTTTGTCTCTCCATACGCCACGTGCAAGTCTAGATTGATACAGTTTATGATATGTTTGGGATAAAGCATTCATTCCATTTTCACTATATGCCAGAACAGCTTCCGGTGTCACAAAGCTTTCCCCTTGCTGTAACGTCCATTCAAATTGATCTGGATGAATACCCATTGTCATTCTTGTAACGTTATGATTATCAACTTCTACCTGTCCAAGAAATGAACCACTATACACAAGTGAACAAGCATATGCTTCTCCACTTCTTTCATCTGTATTTTCTCTTTTTAATACGAGGAATGGGTTATATTGATGTGAAGAATGCCCACGCATAGAATAAATAGACTGCACGCCATGCATAAGTTTTCTCCATTCAACATGCCTTTCTCTGCACCATGTACCTGTTAGTTCTAACATTTCATAGTTACAATCAGGAAGATCCAGGCATACAGATAATGCTTTATCTAGCGTAATAGATTGCATTCCATAATGCATGAATTTAACATGTCTACAAATCACAGGATATGTTTCATAAATTGTATAATACAAAATCATATCTGTATCCGTATGAGACTCATGCAATGTGATTTCTAATGTTGTGGCTTCTCCATCACTTTCAACATATGTCGAAGGTAATCCTTCTATTGATTTCTTTCCTTGATAAATGCAATGGGATGCATACACATATTCATTTACTGTGCTTCCATTTTCATGCGTAATTGTAAATGCAGGATATCTAAGATCTCCATGGTTCAATCCAGGATATTCTTGCTTGATATGTTCTAGAGAAAATAACATATCTCCTTCATATGTATAAGGAGCCATGGAACGTTTTCTCATTTCAAATAATTCATCAAAGCATTCTTTATCATGAATTCTTTTTCCAAAATATAACTGTCCTAAAGATCCATTCTTTAAAACCTTAAAAATATAACTGATTTGTTGATTGTATAAATGAAACGTTTTTGATTGTTCGTGAAAAATAATTGCCATATGTGAATTCCTTTCTTGTCCATAGTACTACAGATTCCTGACTCTTGTGCTATAATTTGAAACAATTATGAAATATATTATAAAGACATTTAACGATCTCACCCCAAAAGAAATACATCAACTCTACAAAGCTAGAATTGATGTATTTGTGGTTGAACAGAATTGTCCATATCCTGATGTAGATATGCATGATTTAGTATCTATTCATTTTTTATTATTGAATGATTGTGACGAGCTGCTTGCCTATTGTCGTGTACTTCCCGCAAATACAACATTTCCAACTCCATCGATTGGAAGAGTATTAGCTTTACGAAGGCACAAAGGCTATGCATCCATGGTTGTTAAAAAAGCAATTGCTATCGCAATCAATACGTATAATGCTGATACAATTACAATTGAAGCACAGACATATGCTCGCGCACTATATGAAAAGCTCGGTTTTCAACAAACAAGTAATCCATTCTTAGAAGATGGCATTGAACATATACAGATGCAATATCACAAGTAGTTTTTCATTACAAGGTTTAACAGATGAATGCCTTTTCTTCCAGCTAGTTCAACACCTTTTAAACAACGATTACAGTCAACAATGATCTGCATATCTAAATCCACGCCTTCGAAGTTATCTTCCATAAGTTCTTTTTGTAATTCTAATGGAAGTTCAGAGATCTTCGCATCTGGATATGCTTTTAATTTTTCAAGCAATGCATGATTTTCTGTTTCATAATGCAATGTACCACAATATACCGAATTCTCTTTATTGCGTTTTGCTTCCACTATATCCACATTCATTTTCTGAAGAATACTTCTGACTGCCTGATGTACTTCTGGATGATTTCGATCACGATAACAGTCTTGTAGAAGCATCTTTTCATGGTTGTAATCTGGAAATTCAAAATCTTCCAGAGAATCAATATACTCCCAAAGGCTCATTGTTTTAACTTTATTTTCAATGGTTTCTCTACAATGCTGACAAAAATAAACACCAATATCATATTCATGAATTTCTCTTTGATCTCTTAAGCAGCATCCCGCAACTACCATCTTTTCTTTCAAAAGATTTCTCACTACTTTCGCAGTTGATGGTGAAGCAATAGAAAAGTTACAGCTTGGATAGTAAATATACATATGTTTTTCTCACTTTCTTTCTCAACTATAATGCGTACGCTTACATTTCACAACGATTATGCTCATGTATCTTTTGCATTGAAAAAGGCCCAGATTTCTGGACCTTATTTTTTCTTTGGAACAAATACAGTAATTCTTTCAGGAATTACACTAATTTCAGAATTTTGAACATTCCCACCATCTTCACCATCCAGTGTCCATGGTACTTCATCTTCAAATTCAAACGCAGCTTTTTTAAACTGAAATGTTAATACACCGTTACAATGATCACGATTTCCATTAAATGCCGCTATCATTTCCGCAACATCAATTGGAGAAGGATTTGCTTTAATTAACAATGCTTCAAAAACACCATCATTCAATGAACTCTTTTTAATTACGCCTGGCTGTGTCCCTGCAACAGAAATACTGTTTGTAATCAATCCAAGCATAAAATCACCTTCATCAACTATGCCATCATGTGTAATCTTACAATGTTTCTTATATGTCAATCCACCAGGAATTGTTGTTAAAAAATTCAATACATACGCAACATATCCCAAACGATTTTTCATATCTTGTGGTGTTGTATAAGAAACAGATGGGAATACCCCAAATCCCGCAACATAGTTAAAGTAACTGTCGTTAAATTTCCCTACATCAAATGAGAATGGTTCTCCATGTGTAATGAATCTACAAATATCTTTGAAAGAATGATTTCTATTGCCATAAAGGCTCTTAGAAAAGTCATTTGTTGAACCAACTGGAGCATAGCTGATTGGTGCATGTAAATCATTGGCAATCATACCATTTGTCGCATGATTCAATGTTCCATCTCCACCACAGATGAAATATTGATCATATTCCCCCTTAGATTTTTCTAAGATAGACTCACAAGTTAATCCCTTCTTTGGAACCACTGGAAAAATTGTAACTTCATACCCATGTACACTTAAATACTCAATACATTGAAACAAATCATTCATACTTCCAGAAATACCAGCTTTCTGGTTATAGATCATTAATAGTTTCTTTCTATCCATTACTGTTCTCCCTCTTGTAGTACAGCTTCGTTATTTTGTGTATTTGTTGTATTTTCGCTGATTTCTACAGGTGTCATCAATAAACCCTTCTCAATCAAATCAGATACTTTTCCTTCATCTACTCTATGCCAGTTCGACTGTCTGCTTCTCAAATAACAAACTGCATATAGATTCTTAATATCTTTATCATCACGATCAATTGTAACAGACCATTCAGAATTATTTGAAGAAGACATGCCAATTTCAAGCTTGTCATTGATATCAGACTTATCCCACACAACAACTTCAACATCTAACTGTCCACCAGCTGCATTCACTGCACCATCTGCGTGGAATGTTAATGTATCTGCTTCTTCATCATATGTTGTATACAACTGTGCATTCCATGGTTTTTCAGCCGTATTGAAATCGCACTTGCCAACAACACTTCCTGCCTGCATATCATATATTACAACATGCACACCATCACGATAGTTTGTTAAGTTCTGCCAGTTGTTGCCAACTGTAATTGTCGCATAACTGCCATCAGAATCTGCACTAGAAATTGTATATCCCGTTCCATTTGCTAATTCACCACTGTCACGGATATAGCCAATGCCTTCCTTGAGGACTGTTGTACCCTTAGATAACACCGCATAGCGAGTATTTTCACCTTCATCAAAGAAAGTCTGTGGAATACCTAAATCAATCAATTCTTGTTTTTCTGCTTCCGTCATTTGAGCGAATGCATCACCTTGTGTTGTTACAAAGATTGCATATCTTCTTTGATCTAATGCACTTGCACTATGCAGTGTCTGCTGCAGAAGATTATCTTCACACGGAATCACAGCCAGATTTCCAGAATATTGATAAATATTCTGTGTCTTCAAAGCATCGGAGTTATCAATACGAATATGCGCATCTACAGAAATTGTCTGGTATTCAATACCACCATTGGATACATCAATCACCGCATCATATCTGCCATCTGACTTATTATGCGTTGCCTTCACTTTCTGTCTTGCTCCATCTGGATGTGTTACTTCAACAGAAACATAGTCAATATTTCCACCTGTATAGAAAATATCATCTACAGATAACGTAGCAGTCTTTGCCTCAGAATCATAACTCTGTAAATAAACAACAGATGAACGAATACCTTCCTTATTCAGATATTCCTGGAACTCTTCATTCGATACATCATTTCCACTCAATTCAGACATGAATGTACTCTTCTTATTCAGTTCACCTTTTTCTTTATCTAAACCATATTGTTCAGTTAATGTTTGTTTTGATGAAAATAAATTTGTACCAAGACCTAAACGATCTCCATCTATTTGAACACCCAAAGCAGCCAAAGTTGTGGGAAAGTTATCAAATGTTGTAAATGTTCTCTTTGTATTGTTTTCAACAGATACAGCTGAATTGATATAACATGTATACACTCTTCTTTGATATTCTGGATCAATATTTTCCATATAGTCAGAATCCATTGTTGGATGGTCACCAGAAATAACAATTGTTGTATTATCATACCAAGGCTGTGTCTTACACCAATCCACAAATTCAGTTACCTGCTTATCAGAATGGAAGAAAACATTAGAGTAGTGATCATTAAATTTATTTTCTGCAGAAGAATCTAGATATCCGTCTTCAAAATGTGTATCTACCGTTAATAATGTATAGTTAAATGGCTGACCACTGCTTGCCATATTTGTAATGTCATTCTTTGCCATCTCAAACAAGCGTGCATCTTCAAAGCCCCACCATACATAATAACCACGTGGAATAATTCCATTTGCCTGTGCATATTCATAGTCGTGGAATGTATAGTTTCCATGTTCCTGCAAGTATAATTCTCTACCGCCAAATGAAACTGGAGAACCACAAGAGAATGTCTGATTATATCCAGCATTTTCTAAAATATCACCAAGTGCTGTAATGCCTGGGAAGAATGTAGATTGCGTAGACATTGTATTACGACCAACATCTGTCTGCAGTGGCAGTCCTGCAGTTGCCGCAAAAATACCACCCATTGTCCAAGTCGTAGAAGGCATAGAATATCCACCATTTAACTGTGAATTATCTGCACCAGAAAAATCTTCATTTTCTTCCGCCAGTGCTGTCAATCTAGGAATGACATTTTCATCTCTTGCACCACCATTTGCCTGATCCGCAAAGCTCATTTCCATAGATTCACAATAGATATAAATTAAATTTCTTTTCTTTTCAGGGAATGTTAACTGTGTCTTTGAAGGGTCTACATATTCATCTTTGATAAAATCAGATGTTGTCGTCTGATTTTCCACATATGTTCCAACATCCAGATGATTCCAGAATGTTGTACCTGCAATTCCTACACAAACACAAGATACAACCACAAGAATTGATTTTCCGAGTCGTCTAAATAAAGTACCCGCTTTTGTAAGTATCACAATAACAATGATTGCGATAACTACCACAATTGCCATAGGAACAACTGCCTGCTGAATAAAAGCATCAATCATATTAGAACCTGTTCCTTCAAGTGGAGCAGTTGCCTCATACATCAACTCATCCATCTTCAGGTTTGGCCATGTTCTAATCAGCCATTGCACAACAAAATATAACAATGTTGAAATCGCAAAAAGAAGAACAGCTAATACACTAGTAAAAACACCTAAATGTTTTTTACTAGACAGTTTCATTTCTTTTTTTGATGCTTTCAAGCTCTTCTTAGCTTCCTTCAAAACCTTCTTCTGCTGCTTGGCATCCTGCTTCAACTGTTTGATCTTAGACTTAATGTCATCTTTACTGTCAACATAATCACTCTTCACAAGAGCATATGTTGTTTTTGCTTTTTCTAAATTCCGACTAGCTTTTTCTATTTTCTTTTCGCGCAGTTTTTTTGCTTCAATATCTTTCTGACGCATTTGAAAACGTCTCAATAACGGTTTTTTCTTTTCTTCTCTTGGAATAAAATCAGTTTCTTTATGTACAACTGGTTTTATATCCACTTTCTTTTCTGCATTTTTATCTGCATTAATAACCACATATTGAGAGTGTAGACCTGCAGGTCTTTTTCCTTTTTTCAAACTATAACGTGAATGGCTTTGCTTTTTGAGATTTCTATTTTTATTTACCATACGTTACATTATACTTATTTTAATGCGTCAATAAAATGAAAATTTCATGTAAATTACACATCAAATGCATTGCCTAAATAAATATCCACCGGTCTAGCCGATGGTTTTTCAGTTTCGGGTATAGCCCTGCTCTCAAAGTTGTACCTTACAGCGCTAATGTGGTCTATGGCATACATTTATTTCCCGTAAACGGATCTTCCATCTCCAGTTCTAGCTGCTCAGCTATTTGATCCTCCTTCAGCTGATCCTGAATATATTCCTGTATCTTTTCGTGTTTTTTCCTACTTCAATCCTTCTTGCGTCATAAAATGCTTTTCTTCTATACTTCGTTGCAAACGCCACATGATACTTACAATTCCATTTCGTGTGTGATAGACTGTGTAAGTCATTAATATATTTTGACATTATAAATCCTCCTTTTGTATTCTCGTTTGTAGTTTGCAGACCACTCACGATTTATACGCAAGAAGGATTTATTTTTCATTATCTCTCCGCTGAAGCTTTGCCTGACCCAAGACTATCTTGAGGGTTTTTATTTACTTTATAATTCCACCATGATAATAACATTCATATACTTTTTCATCTTTACAGTATATTTCTTCATATCCTTGAAACCAGAATATATCCCCTATTACTTTTGTTTTATATGTATACTCTCCAGATTGATAGTATTCTGGTCCTCTATATGGCATATTCTGATCTGCATGGCATAGTGCCTCTTTTAGAAATTCTCCACTGAAATTCTGGTGCAATACACGTCCAATATAATTCATCGCATACTGTGCTTTTCCTTCATACCAAACACCTTCTTCACCAGCAAATATTTCTGAACCAACATACGTATCATGATATGTATATGCACCATTGTTATATCTATAATCATGTGAATCTATTCTTGTAGAATCTACTCGATTCATATGTGCTGCATATGTATTCTTATTTGCTTCTAAACGAAATCTAATAAGCTTTTCTATATCTGTTTTCATTTCATCTGTACACTGCACTGTACAATCTTGATCTTTCACTAAGTAATCCACAGTAACATGAAACAAGTTACTGATTTGAATCAAATTAAAAATATCAGGATATACTTGTCCCGATTCCCATTTTGCGACGGCCTGCCTAGACACATTTAATTTTCCTGCAAGTTCTTCTTGTGTAAATCCATGATTTTTACGTATAAATTGTAATTTCTCTGAAAATATCATATATCATACCCTCCACAAGTATTGTAAGTATAAATTCATGTATATCCCATACACAAAGAGTTGCGTTTTCGCTACTAAAATTATATAAAAAAAGCAACCGCAGTTGCTTTTCATTAATTACATTTTTTCTGGAGCAGAAACACCAATCAAGTCTAATGCATTTGCCATTGTAACCATACATGCATTCACAAGACCCAGTCTTTCATTTGTTAATTCAGGATTTGCTGGATCAGATACTCTGCAGGAGTTGTAGTAAGAATGGAATGCCTTTGCTAAATCATGACAGTACTGACAGATTCTATTGACTGCTCTAAACTTAGCAGCATCTTCTACCTTCTTAGGGAATTCACTGATCTGCTTTAATAAAGCAATTTCCTTAGGATCTGTCAATAATGTATAGGAATCCTTCTTTTCAAATGCAGGTGTACCTTCCTTGTGGAGGATATTATACATTCTTGTATATGCATACTGAACATAGTAAACAGGGTTATCATTATTCTTCTGCTTTGCAAGATCCATATCAAAATCCATCTGTGTATTTAATTCCTTAGAAACGAAGAACCATCTAGCAGCATCCACACCTACGTCTTCGCAAAGTTCACGAATAGTAATTGCGTTACCAGTTCTCTTACTCATCTTTACTTCTTCACCATTAGAAACCATACGTACCATCTGGATCAAATCAACAAGCATCTTATCAGAATTGTATCCTAAAGCTTCTAAAGAACACTTCATTCTCTTTACATAGGAATGATGATCTGCACCCCATAAGTTGATTAAAGTATCATATCCTCTTTCAAACTTATATACATGGTTTGCGATATCTGGTGTCAAATATGTTAATAAACCAGTATTCTTCTTCAATACACGGTCTTTGTCATCACCAAACTTTGTAGACTGGAACCACAAAGCTCCATCCTTTTCATATGTTAAGCCCTTCTGCTTCAAGCTTTCGATGCACTGGTTGATTCTAGCAGCATTATCCTGATAGAAGAAACGTTCATGCATCCAGGAATCAAAATGTACTCTGAATAGATCCAGATCTTTACGGATTGCATCCAGCTTCATTTCAATACCTTCATCCTTGAAGTATTCAACCCATTCTGAACGATCCTTATTCAACCATTTATCGCCATCTAATTCCTTGATTTTCTTAGCAACTTCAACAATATCCTGTGCATGATATCCATTTTCAGGTAAAGGATATTCCACACCAAACAATTCACAGTATCTTGAATACATACTTTCTGCGAGCATATCAATCTGATTACCCGCATCATTTACATAGTATTCACGAGTAACATCAAATCCAGCTTCACTTAAAATTCTGCATAAAGCATCGCCCCATGCTGCACCACGTGCATGACCGCAATGTAAATCACCTGTAGGATTTGCTGAAACGTATTCTACAAGCAGCTTTTCATGTTTTCCAAATTCACTCTTACCATAGTCCTTGCCAGCATCAATGATTTGGTTGATACATGCAGATAAAGCAGATTCATTAATCTTAAAGTTGATAAATCCAGGTCCAGCAACGCTCACTTCATTTGCTTCTGTAAGATTCTTCTTTAATACTTCAACAAGTTCATTTGCAATATCTACTGGTTTTTTGTGAAGACTCTTCGCAAGTCTCATTGCGATATTTGTACTATAGTCTCCCATCTTTGGGTCTCTTGGTCTTTCAACCATGACCATCTGATCTTCTACTTCTAATGAAAATGCTTCATTTACAGATTGCTTAATCACATCACAAATTTTTACACTAATATCACTCATATTTTTCTATTCTTCCTTCTAAACGCCTAATTATTATAACAAAATGCGTATTGATTCCTACTTCTTTTTATTCGAATGATTCAAGATATCTCTGACCGCATTCAATTGTTCCTTCTCAAAGTACAATTTTACTGGTCTAGTCTTCCCGTTAAAGGACACACAGCCATCAGTATAGTTCATTTTGATCTTTCCACATTTCTTCCAGTCACTCAAAACGCCAGTCATGATAATTCCTTTTTCACTGATTCCACTCTTCACAAAGTAGAACAGTGTTCCAATAATAATTAAAGAAATTGTCTGAATATAGCGAAGTACACCTTCATATTGAAAGAAGCTCAACGCCGCAACAAGATAGAACATCGCAGAAAACACAAATTTATTTCCTGCTTTTGCTTCTATTTTGACAAGCTTACTCACTTTTACCCATTGAATCAAAAGCAAGATAATAATCAAATCCATTGCACAAAAGATATAATCTCCCAAATTACCCATTTACTTCATCTCCTATTTAAACCTAGCCATTATAGCATATTGTAAATCAATACTATTTATATGCTTCAATATATTCCTTCAACTGCAGCTATCTCTTCCTGCAGAAGATCTGCACTGAACTGAGATTTGACAACATCTGCAGAAATCATTCAGTGCTCTATTACGACCGCACAAACTTCTTCTTTGAGATCGAACAGGAAGATGAACTTAGAACATACGACAAAAGCAAGAACACCGTCCTTCTCCTATCGTTGGACTTGGTCTGTTTATGGATACAGATGGGTTTTCGCTTGCTTTTGACATCTATCCGGAAAATCAGAATGAGCAGACAACCTTGAAGCCTCTCGAGCAGAAAGTCATCCGTGACTTTGACTGTTCAAAGTTTGTATTCTGTTCCGATGCAGGACTTGGATCAAAGACAAACCGTCAGTTCAATAATATCGTTGACAGATCATATGTAATCACACAGCCTCTGAAAAAGCTCAAGTCTGAAGACAGAGAAATCGCTTTCAGACAGCGATTTGTGCCAATTTCACCTGCTAAATGTATGGCATGATCTTCCATCCAATCCATAAATTTGCTCATCAGAACTATTCCGTAACTTTCTGTTCTTCTTTCATGGACATACGCCATTCCAGAATGAGCGGAAGATTTTTCTTTACTGTAATAAAGCTAACAATTGGAGCAATCAGGTCTGAAATACATTCAGCCGCAAACGTGTACTGAACAGAAAAGAATACAGGGATCAGAAACAGTGCAACAAAGTAAACACCCTTTCTGAAAAAAGAAAGTGGTAATGAAATGTTTACCTGGCCTAAAGCAGTCATAGAGTCTACCATTTCATACTGCAGACCTAATGGAATAATAAACAGTGTTACCAGTTTTAAAGCATTCTGTGCCAGTTCAACAAGCTGAGCATCTTTATTGAACAGGAAAATAAAGTACTTTCCAAATAACCATGCAATGGCGAACATCAGTACACAGTAACCAATGCACACTTTAGCAATGTAACGGATGCCTTCTTTGATACGATCCATCTGATAGGCACCATAGTTATAGCTGAGAATACACTGTGTTCCGGAACTGATACCACCAAGTGGCATAGTAACCACTAACATAAATGACTGCACAATTGTATTTACTGTTACCAGTACATCTCCAAGCTGTTCTCCACCATACTTCTGCAGAACAGCATTCATACTGATAATCATGACATTATCAAAAGCAATGATAATAAACTGTGTAAAACCTATCTTCAATATGTTAAGACATGTTTTTATATCAATTCCCATAAATTTCAATCTGACTGGAAGATGTTTTGACAAAAGAACGGTCATAACGAAGATACAGGAAAACAGTTGTGAAATAACAGATGCCATGGCAGCTCCTTCTACTCCCATGTGAAAAACAAACATCAGTATCGGATCAAGGATGATATTCGTTACAGCACCAATCAGAACAGATATCATACCTATTCTTGCATAGCCCTGACAATTGATAAAGTTATTCATTCCTGTAGCCAGCAAAAGAAAAGGAGTGCCAAGCAAGTAAATCTTAAAGTAAGAAAGCGCGTAAAGTATTGTCGTTTCACTTGCACCAAATACATAAAGCATCTTTTCCGCAAAAGGATAGACCAGCACAACTACTGCAATTGCAATAATCATCATGAGATCAAATGCATTGCCGATAATTTTACCTGCATTGTCATTATTTCCTTCTCCCATAGCAATTGAAGCAAGTGGTGCTCCTCCAACTCCGACTAAACTTGCAAAAGCACCAATCATTGTCACTACGGGTCCACACACTCCTACTCCTGCTAATGCATTGACACCAATACCAGCAAGATGACCGATGTACATTCTATCAACAATACTGTATAAAACACTGACAAACTGAGCAATCATACTTGGAATTGCAATTGCCCATACCAGTTTTCTAATTTCATCTTTTCCTAAATCATTCTTCATAAATAAACCTCAGCAATGCAGAATTATACCATGGAAAAAAGTCAGCCATGAATTTAGGAGTTGTAAAAAACATCGAATTTTAAATTACGGCTTATTTACCACGTTTTTTGTGCTTATCTTTGACAATTTTCATGTATTTGTTTATCGTATTTTCTTGATTTTTGCAAAAAATTATTTGAAATACGATAATCAGCTGCAAAGCAAAAAATAGCTTCAAAAGGCTTATTTATGCCTTCAAAAACCATTTTTATTTTTTTCAACTCCTGAAGTCAAGATTTTATCAAATGAAGTACTGCACATATTAAAAGAAGAGTATGAATTTCTCCATACCCTTACGTTACTTATGCAATTTTAGAAGGATCGTAGAAAACAGTATTCCCTTCATTTGTTGTCTGTACAATTGCTACAACATTCATATCATTCTCTTTGAGAATCTTAGTCATTGCTTCAACTTCAATTGCACCTGTAGCTTTCACAAAGAATTCAGCACCTCTTTCATCATTCTGATAAACACCAAGTGCTTCCACATTTGCGTCATTATCTGCAAGCAGCTTTGCTGCTTTTGCGAGCAAGCCAGGCTTATTTTCCATCTTGATTACAAACTTTGTTCCTTGATGTTTTAACCCAAGAAGATCAACAAAAGTCTTGAAAATATCCTTTTCTGTAATGATACCTATAACTTTGTTTGCTTCATCTACAACTGGCAATACATTAATCCCTGCATCCAGCATCACTTGTGCTGCCTGTTCAACAAACTGATCTTCTGTAACTGTCTTAACATTTTTGATCATGATATCCGCAACACTTGTTCTAGAAAGAAGATAGTTCAATTCAAAGATAGACAAAGACGTTGTATTCTGTCCAGAAGCTTCTGTAACAACACCTTCTGTAATCAAACCTTTCAATACACCATTTTCATCAACAACTGGAACGCGATGGAAATGTCCTTTCTGCATGATATCCAATACTGTAGATACAGATGTATCTGGTGTTACTGTAACAGGTTTTTTCGTCATATGATCTTTTACATACATAATTATTATCCTCCAAGATAAGCTTTTCTTACACGTTCACTGGCAGCAAGCTCTTCGCCAGTTCCTTCTAATACTATTTTACCAGTTTCTAAAACATATGCGCGATCAGCAATACCTAATGCCATTTTTGCATTCTGTTCAACAAGAAGAATTGTTGTACCACGCTTATTGATATCTTGAATAATTCTAAAGATTTCTTTTACAAGTAAAGGTGACAATCCCATAGAAGGTTCGTCAAGTAAAAGAATCTTTGGACGAGACATCAATGCACGTCCCATGGCAAGCATCTGTTGTTCACCACCAGACAATGTACCAGCCAGCTGTTTTTCTCTTTCTTTCAAACGAGGAAACAAGTCATATACATAGGCAAGATCTTTTTCAATTTCCTGCTTATCTTTTCTAAAATATGCACCCAGCAATAAATTTTCTTTTACAGACTGTTCTGCAAATACACGTCTTCCTTCTGGAACCTGCGCTAAGCCATCCGTTACGATCTTATGAGAAGGTGTTTTAATCAAATCTTTTCCATCTAATGTAATAGAACCACTTGCTGGTTTTAATAATCCACTGATTGCATGCATTGTCGTGGTTTTACCAGCACCATTAGAGCCAATCAAAGTAACGATTTCTCCATCATCAACATGGAAAGAGATTCCTTTAATGGCTTCAATCATGCCATAGCGTACAACTAAATTTTCAATTTTCAGCATACTCGATTCCTCACTCTCCAATATACGCTTTGATGACTTCTGTATTTGATTGAATTTCTTGTGGAAGACCTTGTGCTAGTACCTGTCCAAAGTTCAAGACAGTAATTCTTTCACAAATTCCCATAACAAGTTTCATATCATGTTCAATCAATAAAATTGAAATATCAAAATGATTACTAATCTTGCGAATCATATCCATCAGATCTTCTGTTTCCTGTGGATTCATACCAGCTGCAGGTTCATCCAATAACAATAGTTTTGGATCTGTTGCCAAAGCACGTGCAATTTCCAGACGACGCTGTGCACCATAAGGCAGATTCCCCGCAGTTAAATCAGCAAATTGATCTAGTCCAAAGATTTTCAATAGTTCCATTGCTTTTTGCGTAGATTCTTTTTCCAGTTTGTAATACTTAGGAAGTCTTAAGATAGAAGTAAACAATCCATACTTCAATTCATTGTGCATACCTGTTTTAACATTATCTAATACAGACATATTAGAAAACAAGCGAATATTCTGGAATGTACGTGCTACGCCTACCTGGTTTGCCTGTACAGGATTAAGTTTATCCATATCTTTTCCAGCAATTTTAATTGTTCCACGTGTTGGTTGATATACTTTTGTCAACATATTAAATACTGTTGTCTTACCAGCGCCATTTGGTCCAATCAAACCATAGATCTCACCCTTATAAATATCAAGATCCAAATTATTAACTGCAGTCAGTCCACCAAAATCAATTCCAAGATTTCTAACTTCAAGAACTTTTTCACGTGTTTCACTCATGTGCCTGGACTCCTTTCTGCTTTTTGAACTTTTCAAAGAATGTCTTAATCTGTTCATTATTTGTTACGATCATCATTACAATCAATACAATTGCATATACAAGCATACGATAGGATGATAAGAAACGTAGCATTTCAGGAAGTAATACAAGAACACTTGTAGAAATCAATGTCCCTGTCATATTGCCTAGTCCACCTAATACAACATATACAAGAATCAGAATAGATGTATTGAAATCAAACTTTATTGCGGCAACAGATGAATAATTCATCATATACAAAGCACCGGCTGCACCACCTAATGCACTGGATACTACAAATGCCAATGTCTTTGTGGAAGAAACTTTAATACCAATTGTTTCTGCCGCAATCTTATTATCACGGCATGCCTGGATTGCACGGCCTTCTTTTGAATAAATAATGTTATATACAACAAGCAAGGAAATTAAAATCAAAATAAAGCCAACTGTAAATGTAGAAATCATTTTATTTCCAGTTACACCCATTGGACCAGAAACAATCATTTTTCCACCTTCACCTAATTGGATTGTGTTGTTGATAAATCCAAAATGAATGCCATCGGCATCAAAACCAACATACAAGTTATTCATCAATGACATGATAATCTGTCCAAATGCTAATGTTACGATTGCTAAGTAGTCACCTTCCAGTTTTAATACAGGAATAGAAATCAACCATCCAACAAATCCAGCAATCAGTGCACCAATCACAATACAGATTAACAAGCGCACAAAATCATTTGATACTGTATTCAATAAAACTGCATTTGTTATTGCAGCACTAAATCCACCAACAGACATAAATCCAGCCTGTCCAAGATTCAATTCACCAGAGATTCCAACATTCATATTCAATCCGATTGCAGCTACGATATAGCAGCAGACCGGAACAAGCAATGAAGAAATCATTCTAGGAATAGAACCAGCACTCTGCAGAATACTGATAACAATATATGCTACAATCACCAAAGCAAAACTGATTGAACGTCCGCGTGTTTTCGGACCGAAAAGAGATTTTACTAATTTCATAACCAACACCTCAGACTTTCACATTCACTTTCTTACCAAGTAAACCTGTAGGTTTAATGAGTAAGATGACAATCAATACCATAAATACAATTGCATCAGACAATTGTGTTGAAATATATGCTCTTGCAAGATTTTCAATGACACCTAATAATAATCCACCTAAAAATGCACCAGGAATGGATCCAATTCCACCAAGAACTGCAGCTGTAAATGCTTTGATACCAGGCATAGATCCAAGTGTTGGATATACAGATGGATATGTTGCACATAGTAATACTGCCGCAATCGCTGCTAAACCAGAACCAATTGCGAAAGTAATGGAAATAATTTGATTGACATTGATTCCCATTAAAGATGCAGCACCCTTATCTTCAGAACATGCTCTCATTGCACGTCCTGTCTTTGTTTTATTAATGAACATTGTTAAAACAACCATAATTACAATACAAGATAGAATTGTTAACAATGTTAGATAAGGAATGCTCAATTCACCAATTGTTAATGTGCCTTCCAATATAGCTGGGAAGATTTTTGTATCAGTTCCCCACATTAACATTGCAGCATTCTGCAGAAAATAAGAAACCCCAATCGCTGTAATTAATACAGATAGAGAAGATGCACCTCTCAGTGGCTTATATGCCAGTTTCTCAACAACAATACCAAGTACAGTACATGCAACGACAGATAAAATTAAAGCAACAATCGCAGGTAAACCAAAAGAGCTTAATGCAAAATAGGCAACAAACGCACCTACCATGATGACATCACCATGTGCAAAATTCAGCATTTTCGCAATACCATAAACCATTGAGTAACCTAATGCAATGATTGCATATACGCTTCCAAGTCCAAGACCACCAATTAAATATGATAGAAACGCCATAACTCACCCTCCTTTTTTTGTAAAACAACAAAGAAGGCTGTCATTGTTCACGCAATTAACAGCCTCCGTGCGTCACAATTTATTATTCAGCGCTGACGTAAGCACCGTTCTGAATTACAACAGCCTTAGGAGCCTTAGAAACTTCACCATTTGCATTCCAAGTAACATCAGATCCTGTTAAACCATTGAATGTCATAGAAGTAAATTCTTTTTCAAGAGCTGCAGTAATATCTGAAGTAGCATCACTAGCCCTTACACTGGATTCTTCTAATGCCTGAGCAATTGCATATACACAGTCATACGCATCAGCTGCGAACTGGATTGGAGTATCACCATAAGCTTCCTTATAGTTCTTTACGAAATTCTGTGTTAATTCATCTTCTGCATCTGCAGAGAATGGTGTAAGCATATATAGACCTTCAGCTAGAGATGTATCGAAACCTTCCATGTCGAGGATACCATCCATACCATCGCATCCGAAGAACTTTGTTTCATAGCCCTGCTTCTTTGCTTCAGCTAAAATCTGTGAAGCTGGCTGATAATAGATAGGAAGGAATACAACGTCTGCGCCTGCATCCTTGCACTTCTTTACATATACAGAATAGTCTGTTGTACCATTTGCGAAACCTTGTTCAGCAACGACATCTAATCCAAGCTTTTTAGCTTCAGTCTTAAACTTGTTAAAGATGCCTGTTGAATAGTTATCATCGTTTCTGTAGATAACACCAACTTTTGTACCAACCTTGTTTTCAGAAATATAGTCAGCAGAAGCTACACCCTGGTTAGGATCTGTGAAGCACATCTGGAATACATTTCCATAAGGATCAGATTCATTATCAGCATTCTGATAAATAACTGCTGGGGATGAACCAGATGGTGTAATTGCGAAAATATCATCCTGCTGGTAGAGAGGAGATACTGCCTGGCCAGCACCAGAAGTAGTAGCACCAATAGATGCCTGCATGCCCCAGTCAGCTAATGTGTTATAAGCTGTAGCAGCCTTTTCGCCATCTGCCTGATCATCTTCATATTTGAATTCAAGCTGTACTTTTCCCTTTGCATTGATTTCTTTGACAGCTAATTCAGCACCATTCTTAACTGCGTTGCCATATACAGCAGCATCACCAGAAAGTGGACCAGAACCACCAATTTTGAATGCTTCAGCAGAAGCTGAAGTTGACTTTGCTGATGTAGTTGAATTTGAGGAGCATGCAACTAATGACATTGTCATAGCTGCAACCATTCCTCCTTTAAATACTTTACTAAATTTCATTTCTTTTCCCTCGCTTTTTTTTCTAAAGAATGATTATGATTATAGAGACATTCATATTTTGCTTCAATATGATTTTCACTATTTTTACACATTTTTCTGAAAAGCATTTTTCATCAGTGAAAATGTTTTCACAACTATATAATCTTCATCTCATATTTATATCTTTTCAAAACAAAAAGATTGCATCTTCTGCAATCTACTTTAGAAATGTATATGTCTTTCCATATAATATAAGAAAAGATCTTGTAATTTTCACAAGATCTTCATTTTTTATTGCTTATCTTCTCTCCAGATTTTTGCTCCGAGTGCAGTCAATTTCTTGTCCAATTCAGAATATCCTCGATCAATATGATAGATATCTGAAATTGTAGTTACACCATCAGCAATCAATCCCGCAACAACCATTGCTGCTCCACATCTAAGATCTGTCGCAACAACTTCTGTTCCACCTAATGGTGTTGGGCCTTCAATATCAGCTTCTCCATTTCTCACTTCAATATTTGCACCCATCTTTGTAAGTTCATAACAATGTTTGAATCTTTCAGGATAGATTGTATCTTCTACTTTACTTTCACCTTTTGCCTGTGTCATTAATACAGTCAGAGGCTGTTGCAAGTCAGTTGCGAAACCTGGATAAGGTTTTGTTGTAACATCTGTTCCCTTTAAGTCTTTGCTTTCTTCAACTTCAACATAATCAATACCAACATGCATATTGACACCCATTTCATCAAGTTTTGACAATAAGGATTCCAAATGTTGAGGAATGACATTGTTAATACGCATTTTTTTTGCGCACGCAGCCGCTATCACAATAAATGTACCTGCTTCAATTCTATCTGGAATAATTTCATGGAAACAGCCCATCAGATTATCTACACCATCAATTGTAATAACATTTGTACCAGCACCTCTGACTTTTGCACCCATTTTGTTCAATAATGTTGCAACGTCAATAATCTCTGGTTCTTTCGCCGCATTTTCAATCGTTGTTCTGCCTTTTGCATAAACTGCAGCCATCATAATATTGATTGTTGCTCCAACAGAAGCAATATCCAAGAAAATCTTAGTACCAATCAATTCTTTCGCAGTGATTTCATAGCATCCTTTTTCAAACTTCACTTCTGCCCCAAGTGCTTCAAATCCTTTAATATGAAGATCAATTGGACGAGGGCCAAGGTAACAGCCACCTGGCATTTTCATCCTGACATGACCATACTTTCCAAGAAGTGCTCCCATAAAGTAATAGGATGCTCTCAGTTTTGTTACCGCATCTTGAACAAGATCAGTATTCTTCATATTTGTTGGATCAATAATCAGATGATCATCAGCAACTTTTGTAACTTCAATATTTAATATATTTAAAATCTCACAAAGATTATTTACGTCTGCAATTTGTGGAATACCTACAATTGTTACAGGTCCATTTGCTAAAACTGCAGCAGGAATCAAAGCAACCGTTGCATTTTTCGCACCAGAAATTGTTACTTCTCCCTCTAATT
>ULQB01065045.1_pt1 | contig 33154 bp, 18 predicted proteins | sample 1954041 | NCBI WGS metagenome assembly ULQB01 (sample SAMEA4835644, study PRJEB28245) | human gut metagenome | biome: gut microbiome; material: fecal sample | place: Denmark | collected 2008 | reverse complement strand
TCTCAAACCTTCAAACAAACAATTCAAAACAGCTTCTTAGTCTCTGGGAGACCCTCACAATCCTTTCAAGTCCGTACCTTGATACAAGTTGGTACCAGTCATTCATTTGGCAAAATTCCAAAACACGCTTAATGACATAGGACTCATTAGTGTCGAGATCTATTGAGTCTTAGTCCTTGAGATAGACGAGGGTCGGAACGGTCGCATCCTCGGGGATATGCCTCATCCTCACCTGACCGGCGATGTCGTCCAGAAGGGCCGGACTGCGGCCGTCGATCACATCCTGTAATCTTTATTCTTCATGACTTTATTGATTTTCAATGCAATAATAAATTTGCCTCGAACTTTTCCGGTGATACTCACTAATTGGAATTTCGAATATCAAGAGAAATGTCGAAATTTGCACTCGGATCTACAACTTTTTTTATGACGGAGAAATTCACGGAAATAATCACCTCCACGGTTGACGGAGCATTGGAAAGGCAATGTGCCGACATTCTCGAAAGGATTGGCTATGAATATATTATCGCCAGCATTACCTATTTCTTTGAGGCATCGGACGAAGACACCTACCTTCTGAATAATCATATTCTTCAATCCGCTACCTCCTCCGTTTTAAAAGATTGTCCACTTGTGAGTTATGTGTCACAGAAACCGATGGGCGAGAGGCTTGTCGCGGAAATCCTTTACATTAAGGGCACGCCAAAAGTCGAGAGAGATGAGGATTATTTTGTCCTTTGCTCGGATGGCTGTGAGGAACTGCTGACGCAAGGAATACATTTTCCGTCTGCCGGAGACATCGGGGAACAATCCGCCAAAGTGTTCGGCAGACTCAGGAATATTCTTGAATCAGAATCGTTCGCAGTTTCGGACATCGTCCGGCAGTGGAACTATATCAGCCACATCACTGCCGTTAATGATGGTATCCAGAACTACCAGTTGTTCAATGACGCAAGGTCGGATTTCTATGAGACAACCGAATGGTCAAACGGCTATCCTGCGGCGACGGGCATCGGTTGTGACTCCGGTGGAGTTATGGTCGTTGTCTATGCCATAAAAGGCTTCAAAGGAGTTGGCAAGCCGATTGACAATCCTTTGCAGATTCCCGCACATAAATATTCGGGGGAAGTTTTGGCATCTGGCAAGGAGGCCGTCCGCACCACACCTAAATTCGAGAGGAGCAGACTTCTTGGGAACATCGTCTTTGTCTCCGGTACGGCGGCGATAAAGGGAGAGAACAGCGAGTTCTCCGATGATGCCCGTGTGCAGGCCAAGGAGGCGATTGATGTTGTAGAGCATCTGGTCGCGCCTTCCAACATTTCCAAAGACTGCGTCAACTTCCGTTTTGATCTGTTACGCGTCTATGTGCGCCGCCCACAGGATATGGAAGTCATTCAAAATATATTCAAAGCCCATTTCAGGGACATTCCCACCCATTTCCTCATAGCCGACATCTGTCGTCCGGAGCTTCTTCTCGAACTTGAAGGAATAGGTCATATTTTAATGTCTCACTTTAGGTTATCGTGCCTTGGTAGACCATACGAAAGCTCGCCATCCTTAGTCATGTCATACCCTCCCCCAGACTGTCTGAAAAGTCGCTTTTAAAGTTCCTGACATTGCAATATCTGGAGGGTTGTCGTAATATAGTTGTGGCTTCCAAATTCTCGATTCTCGGTGGGTTGAGTCCGTCCGGCAGTGTCATCTGGCCCGCGAGCGAGGCTTCCGCACTATCATTCTGTCATCCCGGCCACCAGCTCGCCCATCGTCCGCATATTCATTGCCCTCCGCATGTTGTACGCAAGGCAGTACAGGGCCATCCCGCCCTCTGTCTTGAACATCCTGCGCAGCAGGAAGAAGCCCTCGCCGATTGTCCGCTTGATGGTTCCGAACGGATGTTCCGAAAGGCATTTGCGGTTGTCCATCTTCCTCTCGTCCATGTGGAGCTTGAACCGGGCGACCGCTCTCTTTTCTGTCACCAACTTCGATTGCGGTGCGTTGTCTCCGCGCCTGCCGTCTTCTTTCCTCCCTCCGACTTTCTTGATCAGACAGTCCTTCGAGAAGTCCGCCTCTTTGAACTTGGACGTGGTGCACTTTGACTTGCAGCGCCTGCAAGCCAGCTTGTTGCAGTACCTGATGTCTCCGTTTCTCTTCAAGGACTTCGGCCGCAGTGTCTCGCCTTGCGGGCAGATGACCAGGTTTCGCCCAGCGTCCCTGACGAAGTACCATTCGTGTGCCTTGGCGATCATCTGTTCCAATGTCATCTGGTTCGACTCTGTGGAATCCAAGGGCGATCATGTCAAGACTGTCGGCGAAGGCGTCAATCAGCCGCACCGGGCTGTCCGCGGCGACATACTCGTCCAGACTCTCAGGGAAAAGCACCGTCTGCTTCCTGTCTGTCCCTCTCTTAAAAGCCATGTTAGCGAGCATTTATGCGGAAAGTATCACCTTGATGTTTTACTAAACGCGGGGATTAACAAAACCATTATTAAATAAAGTTTATGGGTAAACGATTAATTACGACTCTGCTTGCGCTTCTTGCTATAGTCGCGCAGACAGAACAGGCGAAAGTCAGAGCGATTGTCCGCACGATGTTTTTTTGATTATTTTTTATAACGACTCCGGCATCTTTCGTTATTTCGTTTATGCCACACAAAGAAACTGATTTCCGATGAATAAAGCAAACACAATCCACACAGGAAACAAGGCCTCTTGATGCGTGCCAAAACAGATAGCACGAAACGTCATTCACTTGCGAAAAGGATTGCGTCAGTCATTTTTCGAAGTGTTTTTGTCAAATATTACCATAAAATTCAAAATCGATACTCTATTTTTGCAATGTTTTGAACGAATTAATAACTATTGCATAATGCACTAATGCCAATAATTATTATCCCTTATATATTACATATAACTAAACCCCGCGTTTAGAAAACCATTATTTTTAAAATAACAGTTTATGGGTAAACGTTTTTTCACAGCTTTGCTTGCGCTTCTGCTTATTGGGGTGCAGGCGTTCGCCCAGTCCGCCGTGTCCGGAAAGGTCACGGACGAGGCTGGGGAGCCTTGTGTCGGCGCTAATGTCCTCATAAAGGGCACCACGACCGGCACAATGACAGACTTGGATGGTAACTACAGTCTGACAGATGTCAGAAAGGGAGCTATCCTCGTTTTCTCAAGCATTGGTTACACATCTCAGGAAGTACGGCTCGGATCGTCTTCTGTGGTCAATGTGGTTCTCAAGAGCGATGCTGATTTTCTCAACGAGGTTGTCATCGTCGGTTATGGTACTGCCAAGCGCAAGGATCTCACAGGATCCCTTACGCAGATTGACAACAAACTGATCGCTTCGCAGAACAGTTCTTCGGCGACCAAGGCATTGGAAGGTGCCGTTCCTGGAATCGTGTATGCTTCTGTTGACGGTCAGCCTGGTAACGACGCTGGTCTTCGTGTCCGCGGTCTCGGCTCCACCAATGTCGGGGCTTCCAACGCCCTCGTGATCATCGATGGTGTTCCTGCCCAGGGAGACAACCCTCTGTCAAACATGAATCAGGAAGACATCGCTTCCATCACCGTCCTCAAGGATGCCGCCTCAACGGCCATCTACGGATCACGCGGAGCCAACGGTGTCATCCTCGTGACCACCAAGAGAGGTGACAGTGGCAGGACAAAAATCAGTTTCCAGGCCCGCGCTGGCTGGAACACCGTCGGTTCCTACAAGGTAGGGCAGGTTGACAATGCCGCAGGAATCTATGAATATCTCTGGCAGTCTATCTATAACTCCTATCGCTATGGTGTAAATGGTGCCGGTCCGGCACTCAACAAGGAGACTGGGGAGTATTACACCAACATAGGCAATCCTAATGTGTCTCACGACGCCGCCGCAGAGTTCGCCAGCCAGCACTTGTTCAACTACATTGGCCTGAACGATAGCTTCGGACGTAATATGTTGGGTAACTACATGGCTTACAATGTGCCTGGAGCAACTTACACTCCTGACGGCACAGGTTCTTCCGCGAGTTCGACAATGACAGGTGCGTATCTCGTCGGTACAGACGGCAAGATCAACCCTAACGCTTCCCTTCTTTACGACGACACCTATGCCGACGCTCTTCTTAAGACCGGCTTCCGTCAGCAGTACGATCTTTCCGCAAGCGGTGGATCGGACAAGGAGGATCACTACCTTTCTTTGGGTTATCTCACAGATCCTTCCTATGTTCCTAATTCAAGGTTCGAGCGCATCACGGGCCGCGCCAACATCAACGTCAACCTCTTTAAGTGGCTGAAGGTTGGTGCGAATGTGGGCTACACCCGTTCGAGGACAAACTATCAGGGTACTTACTGGGCCGCGCGTAACTCCGGCTCCAATCAGGGTAACATCACTCGTTATGTCAATGGTCACACACCGATCGTGCCTTTCTACGCTCACGATGCCGAAGGTAACTACATCTATGACAAGAATGGGGACAAAGTACGCAACTATCTCTACAACTCGACCTATTCTCCTCTCGGACAGACGGGTAACAACTACGGATCAACGGACATCATGTATGCGATGGACAACGACATCCGTGAGGATCTTACCTCTACTCTGAACACCCGTACCTACATCGAGATTCCTTTCCTGGATCACTTCACTTTCAGGACAGACTTCGCCTACGACAAGATCAACCGGACAACGACCGTCTACTACAATGGAACGACCGGTCGCGCCGCAAGCATCGGTGGATATTTCGGCAAGAGGATGAACGACATCGAGGTGATGAATCTACAGCACCGGCTCACATACAATCAGGACTTTGGAAAACATCACGTTGATGCGATGGCGTTGTTCGAAGACAGTGATTGGGAGCAGCAGACTGTGAACTGGGGATCCGCGGATGAGTTCATACCTGGATTCCTGGCGGCCGGCAACTTTGTGGGACGCTACTATGGTGCCGGAAGCGCTCCGACTCCAGGTTATGGTCATGACATAGAAAGAATGAGATCATGGCTCGGACGCGCCAACTACATATTCGCTGACAAGTACTATGTTTCAGGATCCGTCCGCCGTGATGGCTCATCCAAGTTCAGAAAAGAGAACAGATGGGGAACATTCTGGTCTGTGGGTGCCGGTTGGCGCTTCACTGAGGAATCGTTCATGCAGGATCTCAGGGACAGCTGGCTCAATAATGGTAAGCTCCGCGCCAGCTACGGTGTGATCGGTAACCAGAACGGCATCGGCCGCTACCAGACTTACAGAACCTGGGGTTACAGCACTACCTACCAGACAACGAACAATGGTACCGGCAGACCAACCGGTGACAGCTACAAGCTTTCTATGGGAGGTCTCGTGAACACGCAGCTCACTTGGGAAGAGACCAAAACTTTTGACGTGGGTCTTGATCTTACCCTCTTCAACAGGATTGACCTCACCTTTGACTGGTACAACCGTGTCACTGGCAACTCTCAATTCAATCAGCCGGTTTCATATCTTGCAATGGGACAGACAACGCTGCCTCGCAACATCGCAGAGTTGACAAACCGTGGTATTGAGCTTGACATCAACGCCGACATCATCAGAACCAAGGACATCCGCTGGAACGTGGCGTTCAACATCACTCACTACACCACCAAACTAACCGACCTTCCTGATGATGCCATCCCTGCCCACGCCGAGGGACTTCCTGATGGAACATGGGAAGACAACCAAGGCTCTTGGGCTTCCGCCGGAGGCTCCCAGCAAGCGGCCAATGTTTATCTCAGAGGCATCGGTCGGGACTGGTTCAGTCTCTACATGTACAAATATGCCGGAATCGATCAGAACAGCGGTCTTCCTATGTACTTCCATAGGGTCACCGAAGCTGACCACGCGGCAGGTAAGTATAAGGACACCGAGGTCGGCGGCAGCGTGAAGACAACCAATTACGCCAATGCTTCCAAGTACGAGGTCGGCAGCGCCATCCCTACATTCCAAGGTGGTTTCAACACCAGTTTCTCCTACAAGAACTTCTACGTGAACGCACAGTTCGCCTATCAGATCGGAGGAAAGTTCTTCAGCCGCAACTATGCGGAGTACCTCTATAATGTGGTTGACGCCCAGATGTATAGGATGATGTTTGTCTCCAAGGATGTGAAGGGTAACACCTGGACACCGGACAACACGGGAGCCGGCTTCCCTATGCAGTGGTACCCTGCCGGAGAGAACTCTTATTTCAGCGGTACTTCCGCCAATGGCGGCAATTGGAGCTTCACCGACGAGAGCCTTTTCAGTGCCTCGTACCTCCGTCTGAAGAACCTTACTTTGGGCTACAATGTCTCCAAGTCGCTTCTCAACAAGCTTCGCATCGACAAGGTCGTAAGCAACATCAAGGTGTTCGCTTCTTCTGACAATCTGTTCATCCTCTCGGCGGCGAAGGCCATAGATCCTACAATGTCCGCTTCCGGTGGCTATAACGATGTGGACAGCTACACATTCCCGAATATGCGTACCTACACTATCGGAATAAACCTGGACTTTTAATTTCTTAAGAAAATGTTAATTATGAAAAAGTACATAAATTACATAGCGGTCGCCTTGCTGGCCGCCTTCTCCCTGAGCTCATGCAAGTCTCTGGATGTCGCTCCTCCTAACAACATCACGGACGAGCAGATTCAGAAGATTCTTGAAGAAGGAGATGAGAGTGCCAAGAACTTGATTATTAATCTTGTCGGCACAGGGCTTGAGAATTTCTTCAACATCTCAGGTCAGACATGGACAGGTTATTCGTCCTATCCTCTCAACTCGCAGATTGACCAGGACTACCTGATGAGCTTAAGAGGCAACGATGTCATACCTGGAACCGCCGTGACGGCGTCCAGTGGGCATGAGACAGCCTATGAGCTCATCAAGACCTTCAGCCTCACTGACAACACCTACCCTTATTACGCTCTTAGCGCCAGCATGCTGACGGGAGCCAACAAGGCTCTCCTCTACCTCACGCCAGAGGCGGCTAAAGCCGGAGCTAATGCCAGAAAGTATCGTGGACAGGCTCTTGCGGTCCGCGCGTACGCCTACATGCAGCTTATGGAGCGCTTCCAGCCGGCTTACACCAATGGTGGTAAGGACGGAAAGGGAATGCCTATATATAAGTCTTACGGTACAAACGATCCTGCGCCTATCTCTTCCGCCACGGACACCTACAAGTTCATCCTTGAGGATCTTACCGAGGCTGTCGAGGATCTTGCGGAAATGGGCTATACGACAGAGCCTAAGGATGTTGACCGTGGCGTGGCTCAGTTCCTTCTTGCTCGTGCCGCTCTGTGGTCCGGGGATTGGGACACTTGTATCAAGGCTGCGTCTGAGATTGTCAGCAAGTTCCCTAATTTCATCAAGGAGGCGAACTACGGTGCGAAGGATGCGGATTTCAAGGCCTATTGCGATGGAACCAAGGACTGCAAGTCTGAGGATAACGCCTTCCTTGTCGTGGCCGCCAACCCTGAGGCCTTGATGGGATTCATCAGTGGCGCCGGCTCGAACACCTACACATCGTCATTCTTCAACATATTCGCCAATGGTGTGGCCGGTTCGAGTGGAGAGCCGCCTCGGATTGACTCAAGGCTCTATGACAAGATTGACGCGAATGATTTCCGAAAGGACATATTCACCACATCCACAGCCAACTACAAGTACATCCTTGATTCGGATGGGAAGACTCTGGAGCAGCAGATTCCTGAATATTCAAGTATGAAATTCGCCGCGACTTTCGCTAAGGGTGTGACCGTGCGTGACCATCAGATCATTTGTGACAACTACATCTTCCGTTCTTCCGAGGCCTATCTGATGCTTGCCGAGGCCTATGCCCAGAGTGGACAGGATGCCAAGGCCAAAGAGGTTCTCAACAAGTTGCTCGCCGCCCGTACCAAAGCCGGCAAGCCGACTCTCACCTGTGATAACTACAGCGGGATGTCGGGGATGTCCGCACTCCAGATGGTCCAGCTTCAGACCCGCATCGAGATGTGGTGCGAAGGAGGACGTGAATTCTACAACAACAAGCGTTGGAACATCAGTGTCAACCGCACGGGATCAAACAACCACTACAGGACAGGCACGTTGTCGGTTGATGAGATGGTTCTTTCGATTCCAAGATCCGAGACCACTACCAACACTCATTGGGCAGACTAATCATGGAATTATTAATGAATTATGAATATGAAAGCAAAATTATTGATATTGGGCGTTCTTTCAGTTTTTGCGATGGCATTCGTCTCGTCATGTAAGGATGAGGAAAGTTTCGTAAAGGCCGAGAGTGTCTCAATAAGTCCGGCCAAGGTCACTCTGACAGCCGGTGAGCATACGGAATTGACAGCGACCGTAGCGCCAAATAATGCGACCAGCAAGTACTTCAAATGGGCGTCTTCCGATGCAAAGGTCGCGTCTGTTGACAACTTTGGTAGAGTTGTGGCTCTGTCTCCTGGTTCCACTACCATCACCGTCACCACTGACGATGGTGGTTTTAAGGCAACCAGTGAGATCATTGTCAATCCTAAGCCTGTTCAGAGTGTGTCTTTTGACAATGCGGAGATCACTGTCTATGAAAATGAGACAGCCACATTGGTGGCCATAGTCAATCCTTCCGACGCCACTGACCAGTCTGTGACATGGTCTACGTCGGACAAGGACATCGCAACTGTTGACAAGAACGGCGTTGTTACCGGACAGGCGACAGGAGAGGCTGTGGTGACAGCCACGACAACCGACGGTGGGAAGACGGCGTCCTGCAAGGTCAAGGTCGAGGCACGTGTGCCTACCGAGCCTGAGCAACTCGAATTGTGGAAGAACGACAAGGCTGGCTATCGTCCTATTCTTGGAGGCGATGCATCGGTTGACAAGGGATGGCTTACCTACAAGGACGGTGTCGTTCGTTGGACGGAGAACACTACAGGAAGTCCTCGTACCGCAACAATCGAGTTTACCACCGGCTCAAGGATCACCGTGACTCAGCTTTCTCCTGCCGATTTCAAGGGTTCCTGGACGTTATATTCCAAACTCTTTGATCCAAACAAGACTTTGGGTAAGGGAAGCGTGAACGCTGACAAGACAACGGTGACATTCGGCAATCCTCTCAACGGGGAGACTTTGGCGGACGCCAATGGTGCGGAGCATGTCAACAACGTGGGTGTCAAGGGACTTTACCTCGACTCGATCCTTGACGCATGCGTCGAGATTGACTACAAGAACAAGACAGCCAAGGTGGGTCTGTTCCTTGACCGCCGCAAGTCTCAGTCGCTAAGTGGCGGTAAGTTCTGCGTTTACTTGCCTGAGTGCTCGGGAGGAAACGGTTGGGGCAACTACAACTTCGCTCCTAAGGATTTCTCCGAGACCAACTATGATTGGCTTTGGTTTACAGCGAAGGACAACTTCAAGACCTTGAAGTACCAGTACTTCGGTGCCGGTCAGAAGACCAGCAACGGAAAATACTACATCTGTGGTGTTTCGATCGCCAAGGCAACATCAGCTGACAACTCCACAATCTCTGGCAGTTACGATGTGGTCTATCAGGCGAACTACAACGGAAGCAATGGAGAGAGCATGTATTTCGCAAGGTAACCCTCTTTAACTTTAAACCTGCTTATTAAAACAAGGCGACCGGGATCACCGGTCGCCTTGCTTTTCGGGTCATTACCTTAATGCCTTTACCTGTTTCTCGGTAAGCCCGGTCAACTGTAGGATCTGCCCTATCGGCATACCGATTTCCAGCATGGCCTTGGCTACTTCGGTCTTGCCTTCGGTTATTCCTTCAGCCATACCTTGGGCCATGCCTTGGGCCTTACCTTGGGCCATGCCATCTGCGATTCCTTTGGCCTCTCCGTCGGCATAGCCTTTCTCGAAGCCCTTGCGCTCGGCGAATACGCGCTGCGCCAGAATGTCCCTCTCGTTCATCTTGTCGATCTCGTATTTAAGTTTCTTCTCCTTGTCGAACGCCGCCACCTCGCACGCCTCGGCGAGCCGTCTGGAGATTCCTCCGGCCTCCTCGATCCACTCCGGAATCTTTTGGAAGCCACCGCTGTTCCTGAATATGTAGAACAGCCTGTCGGACTCCGTCACGCACTCCTCCAGCGTCTTGGTGAACAGTGTCATCTCCACAAAGATAACACTAATTGTCTGATCCGCAACCATTCCGGTGCGTTTTTCGGTGAACCTCCAATGGGAGATGAGGTGGTCGGTGTCCCAGAGCGACTCGTCGTCGTGCCTCAGGCGATAGTTCAGGAAGGAGACCACATAGACCGGGTGGAGCTTCCCGTACAGATCCCCCTCCGACAGTTCCAGATGGTACAGTCCTGACGCGTAATAGACGCACCTCTCGAAGAAGCTGTCCTCCTCCGAGGCCTGCATCTCCACGATGAACGTCCTGTCGTCCTTGTCCACACAGACCAGGTCGAGCACCGTCTTCTTCCCGTAGATCACATCCTGTTGCTGCTCCCGGTCGGAATATTCCTTGATGTCCTCGATCCTCGCCTCGGGAGGCAGGATCTGGTTCAGCACCCCGATGAGAATGTCCTTGTTGTTCCTGTCCGCGAACACGGCCTTGAAGCCCACGTCGCTCCGCAGGTTGACGAACGGAGCGAGCTCTTGTCTCTTTTCATTGAAATACATAGTTCAAATTTTAAACAAACATTTGAACAGCAATAATATGCACAATAAATGTAAAAAACGAAAAGAAACATATACGGATTATAAAAAACAGAAATATTTTCGGTTGTTACTCCCTTAAGTAACATGAAAAAAATAAGTTGCTTCAGATTAAGAGAAGATTTTCGAGGATAGATCTTTTTTTGAAGAAGGAGTGTGCCGGTGGCACATGACTGATGAGAAAAGAGATATATACCGAAAAGATTCCTTAAGATGATGCAGGTTATTTTTTGAAGGTTACTAAATACCACTTGGAACCTATCTAAGCGGCTAGCCCGATGGTTCGGGCTCACCAACCATGGTTCGGCAGACTCTGTTACCGTACGCTGGCAGACGCTTTGACGAGCTCAGCGACCACCAGCGTATCAGAACCGAAGAGCTGCACAGCGCCCAAAAACTTTCTCCGAACGCAGTGGGGAATAAGCGATTGAAAATCAATTACAAAAGCGAAGCCCTTTAGCTGATATCAACTGAAGGACTTCGCTTAATATACTGTGAAACAGAGGCTTACCCTCCGCGGAAAGTTACTTTGCTTTTGCGGAAAGCGAGTATGGCTTGTCGGCAGGCTTCTGGCCGCGGGCCTTGTTCGGCTTGGAGGCCATGACGAACTCGAGGGTGCCTCCTTGGAGGAGGTCATCGTGGGTGATGTAGAGTTTCTTGAACTCAACGCCGTCGCGCAGTACCTTCTTGACATAGCGGTTCGTGTCGCTGACGCCGTCGGCCTTCACCTCAAGGGTCTTGCCGTTAGGAAGGGCGATACGGGCGTACGGAAGGTACGGAGCGCCGAACACGTACTGGTCGCTTCCGGGGCAGACAGGATAGAATCCAAGCACGCCGAAGATGTACCAAGCGGACATCTGACCGCAGTCGTCATTCCCTCCCAATCCGTGAATATCAGGACGATACATCCTGTTGATGATTTCCCTCATCCAGTACTGTGTCTTCCACGGCTGACTTGTCCAGGCATAGAGATAAGGAATATGATGGCTCGGCTCGTTGCCGTGTACGTAGCCACCGATCAGGCAGTCTTTCGTGATGTCCTCGTTGGTTGCGTAGGCATATTCAGGAAGGTCGTGGTAGAAGAGTTCGTCCAGCGCGGAGATGAACTTCTTCTCTCCGCCCATCAGCGCCATCACGCCGAAAACGTCCTGCGGGGCGTGGAAAGAGAAGTTCAGCGAGTTGCCCTCGATGAAGCCCTCGCCCATCGTCTGCATGATGTCGAAATCCTTCTTGAAGGAACCGTCGGCGTACTTTGGACGGGCGAAACCGAGTTCCGTGTCAAAGACATTCCTGTAATATTGCGCGCGTGCGAGATATTCATCGGCCACCTTGTCATTACCCGCGAGCCGGGCGGTGTGCCAGATGGTCCAGTCGTCGTAGGAATATTCCAGCGTGTTGCTGGCGGCGGTGGAGATCTTGTCGTAAGGCACGTAGCCGAGCCTCATATATTCCCCAAGCCCGGCGTACCAGTCTGCCTTTGAGGTGGTTACCATCGCCTCAAGGGCGCGGTCACGGTCGATGTCCAGCCCTTTGGTGATGGCGTCGGCCAGCACAGGCACGGCATGGTAGCCGCTCATGCACCAGTTCTCGTTGGCGCAATGGCTCCAGACCGGAAGGAAGTGCAGCACGTTCTGGTCGTAATGGGCCAGCATCGACTCCACCATGTCCCTGTCACGGTCCGGCTTGAACAGGGCCAGGAACGGATGCTCGGCACGGTAAGTGTCCCAAAGTGAGAACACTGTGTAGTTCGTGAAGCCGTCGGCCTGGTGGATCTCGTGGTCGAGGCCTCTGTACTTCCCGTCCACGTCCATGTAGACTGACGGGTTGATCATCGTGTGGTAGAGGGAAGTGTAGAACATCCTCTTCTCGTCCTCGGTTCCCTGGATCTCAATCTGGGAAAGCTCTTTCTCCCAGGCGGATGTCGCCTCGGCGGCGATCTGGTCGAAAGACTTCCCGGAGGCCTCCGCCGCAAGGTTCTTCAGTGCGCCCTCCGCACCGGTCGCCGACAGGGCCACCTTCACGGTCAGCTCCGGGTTCCTGGAAGTCGCGAACTTGAACCAGGCCACCAGCTTGCGTCCGGCCATCGCCGGGAAGTTGTGGTACTGGTCGAACTTGCTCCAGCCTCCTTTATAATTGATCTTCTCCCGGTCCGCGTAGCCATATTCAGAAATAGGCTGCGAGAAGGAGATCGCGAAGTAGGTGTAGTTGGTGCGGGCCCAGCCGTTGGTGATGCGGTAGCCGGTCAGGAGGGTGTCGTTCCGCACCTGAACCTCCGCCCAGAGGGTCTTGCCGTCGTAGTTGTAGATTCCGTGGATGAGATCCAGAATCACCTGTCCGTCAACGCCTTTAGGGAATGAATATTCATGGATTCCGACTCTGGTGGTGGCGGTCAGACGAGCCTTTACGCCATAGTCGTCCAGCGTCACCTCGTAGCGTCCCGCCGAGGCTTTCTCCGTGGAGTGCGAGAAGCGGCTGCGGGAGCCGCTGTCCGGGTTGTCCGCCGTGCCGGGGTTAAGTCTCAATGCTCCCGTGGTCGGCATCAGGAGGATGTCGCCCAGGTCGGAGTGTCCCGTGCCGCTGAAGTGGGTGTGGCTGAACCCGACGATCGTAGGGTCTGAGTAACGGTAGCCGGCGCAATATTCATAAGCCCTCGGCTGGTATTTCCCGTTCACATTGTGAGGGATGGTGTCCGTGTCAGGACTAAGCTGTACTCCGCCGAAAGGTACGCACGCCCCCGGAAAAGTGTGTCCCATTCCGTCGGTGCCGATGAACGGATCTACATAACTTGCCTTGGAGGAAGGCTGCTGCGCGGCTGCCCCGACGCAGAGAAGCAGGAACAGTCCTGCGTTAAACAATTTAAATTTCATAGGTCAAATATACGTAAAACTATTGTTTTTTGTTAAATTGTGGCTAAATTTGTTTTTCATATCTTTGCGCCAAGAGTTTTTGGTACGCATTGGTTAAATCGGTTTATCATCAAAGTAGGACTCATATATTAAAGATAGGTAACACTTTAATTAAACAACAAATTTTATAAAAACGTTTATGTCTTTCAAAAAGATCGCAATGACGCTTGCGCTCATCCTGAGCACCGTTGCGGCCGTGGCCCAGACCAAGACCGTCAAGGGTGTGATCTACGAGGAGGAGACTGGCGAGCCTATGCCGGGAGCGACGGTCTCCGTCGAGGGTTCCACCCGAGGTGTGATGACCGACCTTGACGGCTCGTTCGAGCTGACCGGTGTCAAGCCTACCGACAAGCTAAAGTTTGAGTGCCTTGGAAAGGAGACTCAGGTTCTGCAGGTCGGTACTATGACCAACTTCGTCGTGAAACTCAAAAACGCGGCAAACGAACTTGACGAGGTGACAGTGGTCGCCTTCGGTAAACAGAGGAAGGAGAGCGTCATCGGCTCCATCTCCACGGTTGATGTCAAGACCCTGAAGGTTCCTTCCAGCAACCTCACCACCGCCCTGGCCGGAAACGTGGCCGGTGTGATCGCCTACCAGCGTACCGGTGAGCCTGGACAGGACAACGCCGACTTCTTCGTGCGTGGTATCACCACGTTCGGCGCGAACACCAGCCCTCTGATCCTCATCGACAACATCGAGCTTACCTCCACTGACCTCGCCCGCCTTCAGCCGGACGACATCGAGAGCTTCTCGATCATGAAGGACGCCACGGCGACGGCCCTCTACGGAGCCCGAGGAGCGAACGGTGTCATCTTCGTTACCACAAAGCGCGGCCAGGAAGGTCCGGCGAAGATCTTCGCCCGTGTCGAGACCTCGATCTCCGCCCCGACCGATGTCGTGGAACTCGCCGACCCTGTGACCTACATGAAGTCGTACAACGAGGCCATCTCCACCCGTGACCCTCTCGGAGAGTTGATGTACACCTACGACAAGATCGAGCAGACCGGAAAACCGGGCGCCAACCGCCTCATCTATCCGGCCAACGACTGGTACGATATGCTTTTCAAGGATTTTGCCACTAGCTACCGCGCAAACGTTTCAGCGCGTGGTGGAGGCAAGGTTGCGACCTACTATGTGTCCGGTGCCTACACCGAGGACACGGGTGTTCTGAAAGTCGATAAGCGCAACAGTTTCAACAACAACATCGACGACAAGAACTACACCCTGCGCTCCAACGTGGACATCAACGTCACCCCGACAACGAAGCTGGCTGTCCGCCTGACCGGTAACTTCAGGGACTATCAAGGCCCTCTGAACGGAGGTAGCGATGTTTACCGCCAGGTCATGCACTCCGACCCTGTGCTCTTCCCGGCCTACTACCCTGTGGACGACGAGCACGTGGGGATCCAGCACATCATGTTCGGTAACTACGAGGATGGCTCCTACATCAACCCTTATGCCAACCTTGTCAAGGGCTACAAGAACTACCAGCGCTCCCAGATGATCGCCGCCGTACAGCTTGAGCAGGATCTCAAGTTCATCACCAAGGGTCTGTCGTTCATGACATTGTTCAACCTCACAAGGTTGTCCGAATTTACAGTGAACCGCCAGTTCAATCCTTATTGGTACAGGCTGGATCGTTACGACTCCTACACGGGAGAGTACCACGTCAACCGCATCAACGAAAACGGAACGGACTACCTGACATATTCCGAGAGTGGGAAGACGGTGAAGAACACGATGTACTCCGAGACCCGCCTGAACTACAACCGCTCATTTGGAAAGCACGACGTGACAGGACTTCTGGTTTTCACCGCCAGCGAGTCCCTGACCGCCAACGCCGGCTCACTCCAGCTGTCCCTGCCATCGCGCAACGCCGGCCTTTCCGGACGTTTCACCTACGGCTACGACAAGAGGTATTTTGTTGAATATAACTTCGGCTACAATGGTTCCGAGCGTTTCCACAAATCCCACCGCTGGGGATTCTTCCCTTCGGCGGGTCTCGCGTGGATGATGTCCAACGAGAAGTGGTTCAAGCCGTTGACCAAGGTGGTCAGCAATCTCAAGCTGCGCTACTCCTACGGTCTTGTCGGCAACGACAACATCGGCTCAAGTTCCAACCGTTTCTACTACCTGTCGGAGATGAGCATGAACAACAGTGGTTTGGGAGCATCTTTCGGCGAGACCAGAAACGTGAGCTACAACGGTATCGGAGTCGTGCGCTACGCCAACGAGGCCATCACCTGGGAGAAGTCCTACAAGAGCAACTACGCCCTCGAGCTGGGTCTATTCAAAAAGCTCGACATCATCGCCGAGTACTTCACCGAGCACCGCACCGACATATTCATGCAGCGCGCCGACATCCCTAACACCATGGGTCTCCAGGCCGCCGTCTATGGCAACATCGGCCAGGCCCGCTCTAAGGGTATCGACATCCAGGCCGACTACAAGCAGGCCTGGGCCAGCGGCCTCTGGGCGTCCGCGAGGGCGAACTTCACCTACTCCACCGGTAAGTATGATGTCTATGAGGAGCCTACTTATCCGGAGTCCTACCGCCAGCACGCCGGCAGGTCGATCAGGCAGACATGGGGTTACATCGCCGAGCGTCTGTTCGTCGATGACGAGGATGCCGCCAACAGCCCTTCGCAGGCCGCTTTCGGTAGCCAGTACGGTGGAGGTGACATCAAGTACACCGATGTCAACGGTGACGGTGTGATCACTAACGCGGACATGGTGCCGATCGGCTATCCGACCTCCCCGGAGATCATCTACGGGTTCGGTGTGTCCCTCGGTCACAAGGGCTTCGATTTCTCGGTGTTCTTCCAAGGTCTGGGACGCGAGTCTTTCTGGATTGACGCCACAAGCGCCTACAGCACGAAGTACAACAAGTACGGAACAGCTCCGTTTGTCAACAACGGACAGCTTCTGAAGGCCTATTCCGACAGCCACTGGAGCGAGGACAACCGTGACATCTACGCCCTCTACCCACGCTACAGCGCCTACGAGAACCACAACAACACACAGGTCAGCACCTGGTGGATGAGGGACGGCTCCTTCGTCCGTCTCAAGCAGATGGAGTTCGGCTACACCCTTCCTCAGAAGCTTACCAACAAGATCCACATCGACAATCTCCGCGTCTACTTCCAGGGCAACAACCTCCTGTGCTGGAGCAAGTTCAAACTCTGGGATCCGGAGCTCGCCGGAGAGGGATTCAACTACCCGATCCAGAGGACTTTCAACATCGGTGTGAACGTGACATTCAAATAATCTTCGACTATGAACATGTGCAAGAATATTCATAAATCAATAGCGTCCTCCCTTGCGGCCGCGGCCTTGCTGCTGGGGTCGGCGGGCTGCAACGACTTCCTCAACGTGGTTCCTGACGACGGTCTGCCGTCGATCGAGACCGCGTTCAACCTCAGGTCCTCGGCTATCCGCTATCTGGCCACCTGCTATTCCTACATGACCCTTGAGGGTTCTATGGGCAACGACCCGGCCATGCTCGGAAGCGATGAGTACTGGGATCTTTATGGCCGTACCACGACCAACACCTCCGGCCGTGTGCCGTTCACGATGTCCTACATCGCCAGAGGCAACATGACTGCCAACAGCGTGTTCGCCAACGACTGGGCAGACATGTACAAAGGAATCCGCTGCTGTGACATCTTTGTCGACAACATCGGTAAGGTTCCGGACATGGATGAGACGGAGAAGGCGCAGTGGATCGCCGAGGTGACATTCCTCAAGGCCTACTTCCACTTCAACCTTGTCCGCAAGTGGGGACCGGTCCCGATTGTACGCGAGAGCCTCCCTATCGACTCCTCTGTCGATGAGGTTCGTGTCCACCGCAACAACATCGATGAGTGCTTCGACTTTATCATTGAACTTCTGGACAAGGCGATGCCTGACCTTCCGCTCATCAATCCATCGGTTGATGAATATGGTCGCGTCAACAAGGCCATCTGTGCCGCCTTCAAGGCCAAGGTAGCGGTCTACGCCGCCAGCCCGCTTTTCAACGGCAACTCCGAACAGGCGGCTCTCGTGGACACAGACGGAACCACGAGGCTGTTTCCGGAGAAGACAGATGATGAGAAGCTCGTCCGTTGGACAGCCGCCATGGAGGCCTGCCGCGAGGCCATCGCAGTCTCCGAGGAGGCCAACATCTCCCTCTACGAGGGCGATGACATCACCTACCGCATGACAGACTCCCTCAAGACCACTTTGACCCTCCGCAACGCATTCAACCAGAAGTGGAACAGCGAGCTCATCTGGGGCAACACACAGCCGGATCCCAAAACAATGAATATGTACCACAAGCTCTGCATGCCGATCCTCAACGGGTTCACCGACATGCTCGGAGGCTACATATTCATCGGCGTTCCGCTCAAGATTGCCGAGCAGTTCTACACCGTGCACGGGCTTCCTATCGCCAACGATTCCGAATGGGCGAACATCAACCCGATGGATTTGCGTGTCGGCGATGACCAGCATGCCTACTACATCTGCAAGGGCTACACCACCATCAAGCTCAACTTCGACCGAGAGCCGAGGTACTACGCCTCTCTCGGATTCGACGGAGGCAACTGGCTCGGGCAGCTTGGTAACTTCAACGACCTCAAACCGGAGGATGTTCACTATGTGGCCTGCAGGATGGGTGGTACACATGCCAAGAGAGGCAACCAGACAGGTCCGGTGACAGGATTCTTCCCGAAGAAGCATTTCCCGATTCAGGCGACCTGGACTGGCAACAACACATTCACCGGCTCCGGCACCACATGGTACCCTTGGCCGATGATCCGTCTGTCCGACCTCTACCTCCTCTATGCCGAGGCGATCAACGAGGCGGAAGGCCCGAACGGAGCGCACAGGGATGACCTGTTCAAGTACATCAACGCCGTCCGTGAGCGCGCGAAGATCCCTGACGTGAAGACCGCCTGGGACACCTACAGCAACAGTCCTGGCTACTACAACACCAAGGTCGGAATGCGTGCCATCATCCACAGGGAGCGTCTCAACGAGCTGGCTTTCGAGGGTCAGAGGTTCTGGGATCTTCGCAGATGGAAGGAGGCCGCCGCCGAGTACCAGAAAGGAATATACGGGTTCGACATCACCGCCAAGAATCCTGAGGACTACTACGTCAAGAAGTTCATCTACGAGCAGAAATTCGGTCTCAAGGATTACTTCTGGCCAATTTACACACCTTACATCGAGGTCAATCCAAACCTCGTGCAGAACATTGGTTGGTAACAGTTAAGAATCATAGCAAATGAAAAGAACAATAGTTGCATCTACAATAGTTTCCGCCCTGCTTCTGGCTTTCGGCTGCGCCGAGGACAACCACGGAAGGCTCGACCAGCTTGATGAAAGCCTCCCGGCCCCGCAGCCTGTGGAGGTAACAAAGGTAAAGCCGATAAGCGGAGGAGCCGTCCTCTGGGTCAAGATCCCGGATGACAAGAACATCAAGGGCGTGGTTGCCTCCTACACCCGTGGCGGTGTCAATGTCGAGGCCAAGGTCTCCCGCTACGTGGACAGCCTCAAGGTCGAGGGGTACGCCGACACCGATGAGCATGAAATTGAGGTGTGTTCCTTCAATGTGAACGAGGTTAAGTCCAAACCTGTGACTGTCAAGTTCACTCCGGAGACTCCGGCCATCCGTAAAGTGACACCGACCATGATAGCCGCCGCCGGAGGCGTGAAAGTCAAGATCACAGGCAACGACAGCAAGTCTGATCTTGCCGTCTGTCTGCTTCGCGACGAGAATGTGGACAACGCCGACAAGCCGGTAAGTGATATAAAGTGGAAGGAGGTCACAACCCTCTTTACGGCCAGCAATGACATAACCCTCACACGAAGGGGAATTGAGGCCACAGAGGCTGTGTTCGGAGTATATGTGCGTGACCGTTGGGGGAATATCTCCGACACTGTCAAAACAGTGCTGGCTCCGCTGCCTGAGATCATGATTCCTAAGGCGGCGACGGCAGTGGATGTTGACGGCAAGCCAGGGAACGCCAAAGGCTTCTCCTATAACAGTGGCGCAGTCTGGAGTCTCGACGACAATCTGTTCAAGTATGAGGCGGAGAGGCCTTCCTTCCCTGTCAAAGGTCTCTGGGATGGTTCCGGAGAGTCGAAATCTCCGCATTTCCTTGCCGTCGACAAAGCTCCTATACCTTGCTGGTTCACAATTGATCTTGGGTGCGAGGTGGAACTCAGCCGTATCGCCACTCTTCCACGAATTGACTATCCACAGATCTTCGGTGACGCGCACATCCGTAACTTCGAGTTTTGGGGCAGCAACAATCCGTCCGGTGTTCCCGGAGAGGGAGAACACGGCTTCGATGACAGCTGGAAGTGCCTTGGCAAGTTCATCCAGTTCAAACCATCCGGCTATCTTGATGATGGCACACCTGGAGTTGTCACCCAGGAAGACAGGGAGTATTTCAACAAAGGCAATGATTTCGAGTTGGACAGCGAGGCCTATCCGGATGCCTACTACCATTTCCGCTACCTAAGGGTAGTTCTAACGTCTTACGTGGCATGGGAGATGCCTGACGCGGCCAATGCCGCCGCACAGTTCGGAGAACTATCTCTTTATGGCCGGGTAACCAAAACAGAAAATTGAGACTATGAACACAGGAAAAACATATTTGAGCATTTTGCTGACCGTAGGGGTGGCCGTTGCGCTCTCCTCATGCGGTGGTCAGGACGAGATCTATAAGGAGTGGGTCAAGAAAGGCGGCTACGATTATCCGGCCAAGGCCATCAACCTTTCTTCTGTGATAGGCTATAAGAGTGTGATAATCAATTGGGAGAAGCCGATGGATCCGGCCGTCACCACGGCCACCCTTTTCTGGGACAACTACGCAAGTTCACAGAGCATCGACTACGCCGACTATCCTGATGGAAAGGTCTCTATGGGGGTCGGAAACCTTGAGGACCGATCTTACACTTTCGACATCGTAAACTACGACGCGGTCGGCAACAAGTCCCTCGCCGCCGAGATCACTGTCTCTCCTTACGGTGACAGCTGGATGGTATCCCGCTCCGAGCGAACTGTCACTTCCGCAAAGATGGACGGCAGGGATGCCAAAATCGTGATGTCCAAGGCCACGGACGAGATGGTCGCCACACGCTTCCGCTACAAGAACCTTCAGGATGAATGGGTCGAGTGCGAGACGATCCTCAAGCCGGGCGAGAACGAGGTGACCTTCCCGAACGCCCTCAGAGGCAAGAGGTTTGAATATTCATCCTCTTTCTGCCCTGCGGCGGGAAAGGACACTGTCTGGAGCCACTGGACGAAATCTGTTGATGGCATCTCATATGCTTTGGACGGCAAGAGGTGGAATGTCGCTGTCACAAAGAACCAGTATTTCGGAATCAATGTGGCAGACAACATTTTTGACGGTAACAAAGATCTCCCTGCTTTCAGCTGGCATAGCTCCAAATCGGACGCTACAAAGAATATATTCCCAAAAATACTTTCAGTTGACACGCAGAAAGCGTTCGGCGAGGAGTATTCATTCACTCGATTCGAGTTTTATGAGCATCCTGACCAACCGACACTTCGTTACATCAAGGATATCGTCATCTATGTCGGCTCAACATACTATGACCCTGATGACAATGATTATCTCAATCACTATGGTATCCCGTTCATAGGCACTCAGTTCAGCACGGAAGGCAAAGTTTCTACGGCATCTGCCACGCAAGGAGCGTCAGGACGTTATTTCTCCATCGTGTTCAAGAATTCATGGAACACCAAGGACGGCTTCATCGATCTTTGGGAACTCGTCCCTTACGGCTACATCCCTTCGCAGGCTGATTAAAAATGACAGGTAAAATGAAAAGTGTTATAAGAGCCACAGTCTCTGCACTGTTTGCGTCAGCGCTGATGCTGGTCTCCTGCGGCAGCTATGACGACACCGAACTTAAGAACAAGGTGAATGAGTTGGAGAACCGCGTGGCCAAACTTGAGTCGGCGGTCAACGCCAACACTCAGTCCATTCTGGCACTCGTGGAGGCGTCCAAAAGCAACGATGCTGTCACTGGTTTCAGCGAGCTGACCGACAGGTCAGGCTACCTCATCACCTTCGCCTCCGGCAAGAGCATCACGCTCTATCATGGCAAGGACGGCCAGAACGGCGCCACCCCTGTCATCGGCGTGAAGGCTGACACTGACGGGATCTATTACTGGACAGTGGACGGTGAGTGGCTCCTCTCCGGCGGGAGGAAAGTGAGGGCCGAGGGGAAGGACGCCGTCACTCCCAAGTTCAAGATAGAGAACGACAACTGGTTCATCTCCCAGGACGGAGGCAAGACCTGGACGAATCTCGGCAAGGCCAAGGAGAAGGACATCTTCAAAAGCGTGTCCCTTGATGGTGGATTCGTGAATGTCGTGCTGGCTGATGGGACTGCTTTCAAGATCCCCGTGTCAGACGGCAGCCTTGTCTCGATGATCGGCTGTATCAACGTCGTTCCGACACATTCGGACGGAGCGGCACGTGTCATCAGGAGAAACGGCTGGAACACCCTCACGATTAAGTACGAGGTTCTGCCTTCCGGCACTCTGGCCAAACTCTCCGAGGGCGGCGCTGTGAAATATTCAGTGAAAGCGTTCTACACCGCTACCAAGGCTGCCGTTGGGGATGTCGTTGACCTTGAGGTGACGAATTCTTCCGTCAGCGGCGACTTCCTGACAGTCAAGGTGAAGTGCGATGCTCTCGACAATGCGTTCTTTGACGGAAGCCTTGCCGCAAGTGTGTCACTTCATGTCTCCGACGGCATAGGAGACGTGGCATCGGCATACACGCCGATAGTCTTCGGCGGCGAGGTCGTGGTCTCCAAGGATTTCGACGCCAAAAATATAGTGCTTTCACTCGGCGTTGTCAGCGATGTCCACGTCAATCCTCAGTGGACGGCGGACAAGTGGAAGTCCGCTCTTCAGCAGCTCAAGGCCAAAGCTCTTGAGAATGACCCGGACGGATTGGCGGGTGTTCTTGTCGCCGGTGACCTCATCGACAACCCTAACAACACCCAGCTGTCCCTCTTCAAGTCAACCCTTGAATCTGAGCTGGACGTGAAGAAGACTCCGCTTGTCTACACGGTCGGCAACCACGATGTGCCGAGTTATGCCTGGGCCGCGACCATGCCGTCCGATGTCACGTACATGAGGAATATGTTCGGCGACGATTACTACCTCTATGACAAGGACCAGGACATGAGAACCCGCTATGAGGCTCGCCATTGCGTTGTCGGCGACTGTCACATCTTCAGCGTCTCACCGAACGGAGACCAGCCGATCGTCTATGATCCGGCGGTTGTGTCATGGCTTGACAGCCAGCTTGCCGCCGTCACTTCCGCCGAGCCTGACAAGTACGTGATCCTGATCACCCATCCGATGATCAAGAACACAGTCTATGGCAGCCGTCTCGGCGAGGAGGGAGGAATCTGGTCATCATCCTTGTCTCACTACTGGGCGACGGACGCACTGACACCGGTTCTGAAGAAGTACCCTCAGGTCATTGTCTTCGGTGGCCATCTTCACTTCCCGCTGAACGATCCCCGCAGTGTCTGGCAAGGCGATTTCACGGTCTTCGGTTGTGGCTCTGTCCGCTACATGGCCATAGAGAACGGCAAGTATGAGGACATGTCCAGCGCGACCGTGATGCAGGACTGCAACGACTTCTCGCAGGGCAACCTGCTCCAGTTCGACGCCAGCGGCAACATGCGTGTGCTGAGGATGGACTTCTACAACAAAGATGTCATAGGGGAACCTATCGTGTCCTCTTATCCGACATCCGACAAGGGGCACCTGACGAAATACAATCACACGACACTCAGCCTTGCCAACGCGGCTCCGTCACTGTCAACGTTAAACGTTGATGTTACAGATGGAATCGCCACGGCTAAGTGGGCCGCCGGCACGGATGACGAGTTCGTGCATCATTACGTGCTCACCCTCAAGAAGGGTGGCGCTGTCGTGACGACCATGAAGATCCTCGCCGACTTCTACAAGAGCGCCAAGACCTCCGGGATGAGGAAGGAGTGGACCCGCTCACTCGGCAACGTCACGGATGGGACTTACGAGCTGACCCTTGAGGCTTTCGACTCTTGGGACGCAGCCGCGAAACCGCTCAAGAAGACTTTTCAGGTTGGTTCTACATCCAACAGTCTTTGGACAAATGATGAGGCTGGAAGCAAGTCTGTCTCCGGAGGCAGCGGCAACGCTTCGGAAGGTTGGCTGACATATTCCAATGGCACGCTCTCTTGGACCGCCAACACCACCGGCAAGCCAAGAACGGCGAAGATCACCCTCCCTGACGCTACTGAATATTCAGTGACCCAGATCTCGGCGGATGATTTCAAGGGCGGTTGGACATTGTACTCCAAGTTGTTCGACCCGAACAAGACCCTCGGTAAAGGCAACACCCTTGGCTATGCCTCCCCGTTGACTTTAGGCGAACCTCTCAAGACCGAAAAATTGAAAGACGCGTCGGGAACGGAACACACCAACAACCTCGGTGTCAAGGGGCTTTATTTCAACGCCGTGATGGATGCCGTGGTGGAGATTGACTACGCCGGGCAGTCAGTCAACTTTGGGGTGTTCCTTGACAGACGTGCCGCACTTGATGCCGGGGGCGGAAGATTTGTGTCGTTTCTTCCCGAGTTGAATCAGACAAGCGGATGGGCCGCCGGGAAATATGTATTCGCTCCGGGAGCAGGGGTTTTCTCCGCCAGCGATTACGAGTGGCTGTGGTTCAGCGTGAGCAAGGACTTTAACACTTTAAGGTACGTGTTCAAGGACAAGGGACAGAAAACCTCAAAGGGTAACCACTACATCTGCGGTATCTCCTGCGTGAAGGCGACCTCGACGAGTTCCACCACTTTGGCATCTGGCTATGACGTGATCTATCAGGCCAACTTCAACAGCAGTGACACTGATGGGATGTACTTCAAAAGAAACTAAATATTAATCTCTAATCACAAATTTTATTCACAATGAAATCACACTTGTTAACACTGACCGCAGCGGTTCTCGCGATTTTCGCGTTTTCCTCATGCAAAAAGGATCCCGGCTACGGCGATCCTGCAGTTAAGGTTAATCCGGGTGAGCTGAATTTCAAGGTGGACGGAGGTTCCGAGACAGTGAACCTCACCGCCACGGTCGAATGGACCGTTGAGAACTCGGCGTCCTGGGTTAAGGTTGAACCAATGGCGGGAGATCCTTCCAAGGAACTCCAGCCTGTGAAAGTCACCGTCTCAAAGAACGAGGATGTGGAACGCACCGCCACTGTCACATTCAAGCAGACCGACGGTGCCCTCACCGCGAAACTCACCATCAATCAGGAAGCATATATCCCTGAGGTACAGACCATCGACGTTTCGTCGATGAGCAAGTTGGCGAACATCTACAAATACCAGCGCTTCCAGCTCACCGGAGTTGTGAAGAGCCTCAAGTCCGATGGCTCGTTCAACCTCGTTGACGGCACCGGCTCCGTTCAGGTCGCAGGTCTCAGTGCCTCTGAGGTCGCTTACGGCACCCAGGGAGGCAAGCTTGACAATGTCAAGGAGCGCGGCACAGTCACGATCATCGGTTACTATGAGGGCGGCAAGTTTGTCTATGCCTACCTTGTGAAGTATGAGGAATATTCAGAGCCAAGCCCTGACACGGCCGCTACGAAGGCATTCCCTTACACCGCCGACTACAAAACCGCCGAGAACGGGGTCATCGTCAACAACCAGATATTCCCTCTGGCTTTCGATGCCCTTTGGTCTTGGAGCGCCTACACAGGTTGGCAGGCCTCCGGAAACAAGAATGATGTGGACTACACGACAGAGGCAACTTTATACACTGAGAAAGTTGACCTTAAAAATGCAGAGAAGCCGATATTGGTTTTCGAACACATGGTCGGCAGAACTTTTGCGGACATGGATGTGGCGAAAGAGCAGACTTCCGTTTGGGTGAGAAAGGAAGGTGGTGAATGGAACAAACTTGCCATCACTTTCTCTTACCCGGATGAACTTGGTGAACAGACTGTTTCTGAGGACATCAAGCTTGATGCGTATATCGGATCCGTAGTACAGTTCGCATTTAAGTACACCAGCGAAGAGGGTAAGTCCGCCGGTATCTGGCAGATTCTCAAGATTGAGGTAAAGAAGAACGAGGAACCTACTCAACCAGACAATTCCACTGGTACTGAGGATTATGACAAACCAGGCTGGGATTGGAACAAGTAATCTTTGAATTGGATTTAAGATGAAAAAGACTATAAAAATGTTTTTCGCGGCCGCTTTTGCGATAGTTTCAGCGGCTTGCGCCCGTGAGGAAATCTTCGAGAGCGAGATGACCAGAGGAGAGTCGAGGACTTTCACCTGCGCTATTGACGAGGATGCCCAGACTAGAACGGAAATTACCAAGCAAGGAAAGACCGTCTGGAAAGAGGGTGACAGGATTCTTGTTTCCAATGGAACAGAGTCTGACACTCTTACAGTTGACTCAAAGTTTGCTGGACAGAAGTACTTCGAGTTCACAACGACACTTCAGGGCAAAATTTATGTGGTTTATCCTTATAACTCTGTAAAAGAAATCAAAGACGGCAAGTTCACTCTTGAGATTCCTGAGGTTCAGAACGGTGAGTTCGGCAGCGCCAACATTGCATGCGCCATAGCGGAAGACAGGTATGTCAAGATGAAGAATGTGACCGCAGTTCTGAAGTTCAGGGTGCCAAAAGAGGTGATCACCCCAGTGACATCCGTAGTGATCAATTCGGTTGACAATAATGTGGCGGGACAGTTCAATGTGGATCTTACGAGCGGCACGCCGGTCGTTGAGACCCCGGCGGAGAACACGTACACGTCAAGTGTCACCGTTAAGACGGACGGCAACAATGGTAATAACTTCTATGCTACCGTCATTCCTGGAACATACAAGGCCGGATTCACGATGTCCGCTGTCACCCTTGACATCAACAAGGCCATCGAGAACAAAACCACTGTCTCAGACAAGGAACTCAAGGTCAACGCTTACTATGACCTTGGAAACATCGGAGCGAATCTCCAACCTCTTGGTGGGGATGGATCTGCCGCCAAACCTTACCTGATCAACAACTACGCCGAGTTCCTGATGTTCACCAGCTATGTGAACTCTGGAAAGACTATGCGCGGCCAGAGCGTCAAGTTGATGAATGACATCAAAGGTGTGAAGACTTCTGTGGGAAGCATATTGTTTGACAGCAAAGGCATTGTCCTTGGAGTGGGCGGTCAGGCTGGTGTCGGCACGGAAATCAGTGTCGGAAACATTCCTTTCCAAGGAGAGTTCGATGGCAATGGCAAGACTGTCACTGTTGATCTGAACAATACTTCAAGGGCATCGTCCGGCTTGTTCGCTAACCTTGCGGATTCAGCTTATATTCACGATCTTACTATTGCCGGAAATGTTGCCTCTACCTATAAGCACGCCGCTGGACTCAGTGGCTTTGTGCGTACGAGGACCAAGGAAAACGGTAAGACTCTCATCCGTATTGTCAATTGTAAGAACAAAGCCTCTGTAAGTGGTGATAACTATATGGGTGGCCTTATCGGATGGATTGACAACACAAATAAGGCTAACTCGATTGCTGTTGAGAATTGCTCCAATGAGGGTACTGTGACGGGAAAGAACCTTTATGTCGGAGGAATTGTCGGAAATGCCTCGTGGGCGAATTTTGTCAAGTGTGAGAATTCCGGTTCGGTGAAGTCATCCGTTTTTGTCGGCGGTATCGCTGGTTATTCTTATATGGGGTCAATCTTGGATTGCAAGAATTCAGGAAGCATCACAGCTACTGCGACCGCAGGCTATTTCTATAGCGTTAGAAAATGGAGCGGAAATAAGAATACTTGGAATGCTGATTATCGCGGTGGAGCCGCAGGTATTACAGCGTATGCTCAGAACATCACTCTTAAGCGTTGTGTCAACTCTGGTACTATCTCTGGTGTCAACAAGGTTGGCGGAGTCGCTGGAGCGGTTTTTTGGACAGATCTCTATTCATGTGATAACAGCGGGAAAGTAAGTGCCACAGCAGAGGCCGCAGGAGGAATCGTTGGTTGGGCGCTTATTAAATCATTGATATATAATTGCCATAATACAGGTGAGGTCTACAATGAAATGTATCAGGCTGCTGGTATTGTGGGGCAGGCTCAGAACACGGGTTCTTATGCGGTACAGATTGTGAATTGTGTCAATGATGGCAAAGCGACTGTTAAGAGCGGAAATGGCGCGGCTGGTATTCTTGGCTATGCCCAGCCTTGGGATAATGGTGGCAATGGTGGTACTTTGGAGATTAAAGGATGTATCAATAAGGCTGAAATCTCCGGCCCGTCCTATTCCGGCGGTATAATCGGAGCTGCTAATCCAATGTACGCAAAAAGTACCTGGGCAAAGATGTACGTTTCAAATTGTGAGAATCATGGTAAGGTCATAGGCACGGCTACTGGGGCAAAGACTAACGTTTTTGTCGGTGGAATCCTTGGCGGCTCTATGGGTACCAACTGGGTAAAGCAGGGTATAAACATCAGTAACTGCCTGAACACAGGAGACGTAGTGTATGCGGACGCCACAGCGCTTTATCCTAATGCCGGAGGTATCGCCGGAAGATTGTATCAGGGAAGCCCTGGTGGTACCGGAATATTAAACTGCTATAATTCCGGGAAAGTTGGCCCTGCTGCCGGAGATCCTGTCAAAGGCGCTCTGTATGGCGGTATTATCGGCTATGCGCAGAATGGTGGCGGCACCGGCCCGGTCATAAGTAATTGCTATTACTTGGATTCTTCTTGCAATCAGATGACAGGCAACGATTCCAAATATACTAATTATGGCTGTATCTCGGCTGCCGGCGCTGATGGCCTGCTTGCGACTATTCTCTCCTATAAGGACGTTAACTACGACAAGGTTGTTGACATTCTTAACGCCTGGAGAAACGGCAACCTTTCTTACTATTCCTGGACAACCGGTCCTAAGTTTGTCTATCCTTCCTACTCTGACTTCGGAAGCGGAGACTATGACCTTGGCAACGGTGGACAGATCTAATTAGAGGAGGAATCAAAATGAAAAAGAAAATATTTGCGTTAATCGCTTTCGCCGCCGCTTTTGTCGGCTGCTCAAAAGAGGCTTCCGAGACTCCTTCTCCTGCGCTTGAAGGACAGAAGTTTGTCATCACGGCCTCTGTAGGAGATCCTGTGACAAGGCTCGGCTACACTGAGAATGACCAGAATGGCTTCACCGCCAAGTTCACTTCGTCGGAGAAGATAAGCCTTTATTTCCTTAAGGCCGACAACAGTGTCGCTCTCAGCCGTGTTCTCAGCATCAATGGCTATTCAATCTCGGATGATGGCAGAACCGCCAAGTTCGAGACCACGGATCTTACGATCCCTACAGACGCTGTCAAGCTCGCCGCTTATCTCTATTCAGGTACCGGCTCAACCTACACTGATGAGAAGGCCACTACCGACCTTAGCCTTCAGGCTAATCTCGGCGCCGCTCAATCCCATCATATTCTTTATGCGACGTCTAATGTTGCCGACATCAAAACCGATGCGAATGGTGTTGCTGTAGCGAATCTCAAGTTCGCCTACAAAACAGCGCTTCTTCGCTTCACATTGACTTTCCCTGAGGATGTTAAGGTTACGATGGACAAGAATACCGTCATCACCCTCAATAATGCCGGTAACACTGTACACAATGCCCTTGACATCGTTTGGGGCGAACTGGCCGAGACAAGTGCCAAGGGTGATATTGTTTTCTATCCTACTGACACTTTGGGCAAGAAGAACGTCGCAGTCGCTTATGCCTGTGTCTGGGCTGCCGACAATTTTAAAGACAGCAAGATTTCCGTGGCTCAGGGTGCAGACACCTACAGTGTTGCTCTTGAACTCAAGAAGGAGACCTTGGAGGCTGGTAAGGTCTATGATGTTACCAGAACCATAACGAATGTAGTTAAACCTGTAACTATGTGGACCAATGATGAGGCTGGTTCGGTTGAATTCAAATATAGCGGTGGCGAGGACTTGACAAGTGATTGGCTTTCCTGCAAGGAAGGAAAGGTTTCATGGACAGCCAACACTACTGGGGCTTTGCGTAATGCCAAGCTCACATTCAAGAATGGTTCTTCATTCGAGATGTGGCAGGCGGATCCTAAGGATCTGGTCGCTACTTTCGCTGGTGCTTACACCCTTACCGGTGATGTCAGGACTCCTACCAAGGGCGGTGCCGCGACACAGGCAACGACTGATAATCAGGCTGGTGTCAAGTATGGGACCTTGGGTGGTGTAACGAAAGGATCCTGGTATGATCAGGCGTGGATTGCAGATGGTAAGGGTGCCAGCATTGACATCACCCTGGAGGCTGCGGAAGGTGAACACGTAATGTGTGCCAAGGGCATCTACGAGAATCTCGTGATGCCTGTCGATCTTCTCATCGACTACGAGAAGCAGACTTTCGGGATGAATTTCGTCATCGAGAACAAGGCTTATCTTATCACTTCAGGAATGTATAAAGATCTTGGTCAATATGCTGCTTTTGCGACTGAACTCATGGAGGGCAGCAACTGGTGCCTTGGATTCGGCAACGGTGGCGCGTTCAACTATTATGGTTCAGTAGATCTTTCCTCCGGCAACATCGTTGTGAAGTTCGCCAAGGGACAGAAATGTACTGCATTCAATACGTATAATGTCGTTGGTATTCTCGTGAACAGGTACGCTTCCGAAAGCACCGCAGGAGCCGCTCTTATCCGCTCACAGAAGAGTGCTTATGCCTTTAAGAACCTCAAATTGTCTGGCGCGGCCTACGCAAGAGTGATCCAGAACGATTTCACCATCACCAAGAAGTAATTCCAGCACTGTATGCCCTCTGGCTCATCCCGGTCGGCATTCCCATTATCCCCAATCCGGGCGGCCACAATAGGCCGCCCGTTTTTTCCTTTCACATACTTTGCTTTCCCACACAACGTGAGACATCGTTTCATTTTCATTCGCACCTAGAACTCTACATCATTGACGAACAGCCATTTGCTATTCTGGGTATGAATATATTCGCACACTTAGAAGTCATAGATTCCGTTGTAGGCCATTCTGTGGCTCATTAATTCTCCCAAGTGTGAATAATCGCGCACACTTAGAAATGCATTAGTCTAATAATCACCGACTTGCAAGTCCAGGTGTGAGAATATTCGCACACCTAAAAGTCGCTGCCTTCATCGCAAGGCATCCTGTTGCCTATTTGTAAAGTGAAAAATCTTTCACACCTGAAAACATATCTGCTTAATAACCAGCAACTCACTGTTCTGTGTGCGAGAATACTCACATATCCGAGGGAAGCTTTCTCATTGTGGTACTTTCGGCGGCTTCCAGAAGTTCCCTGAGTGGATCGAGGAGACCGGAGGTATCTCCAGAAGGCCGCCTGGATTGGTGTGAGATTGTATCCATTTGATTATTATGGAGAATGTGTTATATTTCCTCTATAAAAATGTTTCTTTCTTATGGGACGGGCGTAAAAATCGCAGATTTTATGTAAGTTTGCAGGTAATGCTGGAATTGTAAGATTATGATAACCGATGATTCATCACTGTTTGATTCTTTGAATCAGGATATATTGAATCTTGGTTTTACGACGCAGACGCTCAGCAGACTAGAAACATTAACACGCCAGGTTAACGATGTCACCGCATTATCTGAACGAATTCCACAAGCGCAACAGTCAGGCCTGTCGAAAGGATCTACAGTCCTTACGGCGGCAGCGATTATCTGTAGAGGATGTCCTCCGACAGAGTCGGATGTTCGGCAGATCTACGACACGGATGATCTTGTCGGAGACGGTCGAATCCAAGAACGTTTAGTTGAGTTAGATATTTCATCTATAAGCCAATTGAAGCAAACTCTGCGGTAAGCCCATTTTTTATCGACTTACCGCAGAGTTATTCATAATAAACCTTGCGGAAAGTCGATTTTTTTTTAACTTTGCGCAAGGTTATCAATAAATATCATGAAGGTAATAGGCAGAAAATCAGAGATTGGGCAAATCCGGAAGTTGTATGATTCCGGAAAATCAGAGTTTGTTGTTGTCTATGGAAGACGGCGCGTGGGAAAGACTTTTCTGGTGAACCGGTTCTTCGACAATAAATTCCTTTTCAAGGTGACCGGGCTTGCGGTCAAGGACAAGGCCGCACAACTTGTCAATTTCGGAGAGGCTCTCAAAAAACAGGGCTCGCCCCTTTGCCCTTACCCGAAATCCTGGATGGAAGCGTTTGGCTTCTTGAAGACGCTTATCGAAAGTTCAAAGGTGAATGGACGCAAGGTCGTGTTCATCGATGAGTTGCCGTTCATGTACACCAATCGATGTGATCTGGTCGTGGCGATCGAGCATTTCTGGAATGACTGGGGATGCACGCAAGACAATCTTATGCTGATTGTCTGCGGCTCCGCCACATCGTGGATAACAAAAAAGATTCTCAGAAACAAGGGTGGGCTGCATAACAGGGTGACAGGAAAGATCTACCTCAGACCGTTCAATCTGGCGGAGTGCAAGGCCTATTTCAAGTCGGCCGGCATCAGCCTTGATGAGAAGGATATCGCGGAATGTTACATGATCATGGGCGGGATTCCTTACTATCTCAGCCTCTTTGAGAAAGGGAAAAGTCTCGCCCAGAATGTGGACGAAATGTTCTTCAAAAGAAAAGGCAAACTGGACGGAGAGTTCGACAACTTGTACGCCTCCCTGTTTGAGAATAGCGAGGACTATATGAAAGTGATCGAGGCGCTCAGCCGCAAGAACGCCGGTCTGACCAGAAAGGAGGTCATCGCGGCGACAGGGCTTCCTGACGGAGGTGGCCTTAGCACTATCCTGTCTGACTTGGATGACTGCGACATAATCCGGAAATATAAGGCCTTCGGTAAAAAAGAAAATGATGCTGTCTATCAACTGACGGATTTCTACACAATCTTCTACTACAAGTTCATCAAGAAATATGGCACTTCGGACAAATCTTTCTGGTCCTACCAGACCGGCACCACCCTTCATAATGCTTGGGCAGGAATCGCGTTCGAGAGACTGTGTATGTACCATTATGTTCAGGTAGAGAAAGCGCTTGGTATTCAGGGTATTATGACGGAAACTTCGTCTTGGCGCTCGGAGGGCGCTCAGATTAATATGGTGATAAGCCGCGCCGACCGTGTCATAGACCTCTGCGAGATCAAATTCTGGGAAGGCCCTTTCTCAATCACAAAAAAATACCGTCAGGAACTGGACAACAAGATCAACTCCTTCCGCGACTCCCTCAAGCTTCGCCGGACCATCCACCTTGTCTTCATCACAACCTATGGCCTGAAGCCCAATGAATATAGCGGCGTGGTCCAGAACGAAGTGACCTTGAAGGATCTTTTCGAGTGATTATTTAACACAACGCCACCCGCCGCCAAGGTTCTTGCCTTTTCCCTTACATACTGTTCCGGAGAAAGGAACGTCTGCCGCTGCGCGGTCTTTTTCTTCTTCGCCGTTTTATGAATATTTCCGTAAAGATACGGCAATTAATTATAGGAAATTATATAGGAGTTGGCTAACATTTTCCTTATGAT